>ERZ773233.598-NODE-598-length-23423-cov-10.765909_pt1 | contig 23423 bp, 28 predicted proteins | sample MGYA00580991_ERZ773233 | MGnify/ENA primary metagenome ERZ773233 (study PRJEB29015, sample SAMEA2738178) | human oral metagenome | biome: human oral; feature: human-associated habitat; material: saliva | place: China | collected 2161 ...
AAGCAATACCCAAGAACCACATGCCTAGAAAACACGGCTTAAGGCCGCGTGTTTTTGGGGGCACCGCCTCCATTGCCCCCAAAAAGTGTTCTTATTTATCGCAGGCGATCCCGTCACCGTCACGGTCAAGCCCGCTGCGGTATCCTGGCTGGCCCTGGTAGATCGGGGCCGCGCCTGCGGCCCTGGCTGCTGCACAGTTCGCGTAATACGTTTGCGGCTCGGGGGCGCGCTGTTCCTGGTGCACAGGGGCCGGGGCTTCTTCGTGCCGTTCTGGCTGCGCCGGTTCCGGGGCGGGCGCTTCCGTTGTGGGTTCCGGCGTGGGCGTTGGGGTTGGGCTGGTGGTTGTGGGAGTTGGGCTTGGACTCTTCGTTGTGGGGCTTGGCGAGGGCGTAGGGGCTACTTTCGCTTTAACGGTGAGCTTGATCGTCTTGCTCGTCGCGGTCTTACCCTTTGCCGGGTCCTGGGCCGTCACAACATAGTCTTCGCTGTTGTAGAGAATTTTCCCGTTCTCGTCTTGCATCGAAATGCTCTTATACCCAGCCTCATTAAGGGTCTTAACCGCTGCCGGTAAGTCCTGGCCAACGACATTGGGGATTTCTGGATCAAACAAGGACATGAAGCCACCTATAAGACCAAGAATGAAGATACCTAGGGTCCATTTCTGCCACGTTTTAAGACCCTGCCACTTTTCCTTCATCTTCTCCCCCATTGGATACGTTCCGGTGCGCGTCAGCGCACTCTAGAAGCATATCAGAGGTTTTACAGCCTACTTTCACCTCCTACGAAGGGGGAAAGTAGGCTGTAAAAAGGGCTCAGGCCTGGGAAAGCTGGTAGTACGGTTCCGTATTACCGTACATGTCGCTCCCATTGCGGCGGCGAATGAACTCATTCCCTAGAAGAAGATAGTTAGTTTCGCGTCGAAGTTCTGGAACTTTGAACATGTCTCGCCAAATTTGCAAACTACCCGCCTCCTCCATTAATTCCAGGGTTTCGATAATTTCTTCAGCACTGTAGTAGTCAGTGCGATTGAAGAATTTGGACGTGTGATGCCACTCCGTGGGGCAAATCTTTCCGGCCTGGATTAGAAACTTGATAAAGCCGACCCCCTCCGCAATGCCGTGAGCTTTAAGCCAGGCAGCCGTGAGCTTGGATTTAACAACAAGCCCTTCTGCTTCCGCGGCAACCGCGTTATTCGATTTGCCAGCACGCCAGTTGTAACCAGCCATTATTTCCTCCTTCTTTGAGTTTCAGGGGAACCTCTTTCCTCCTGATATATATATCTTACTATAGGTAGTATAGTTTAGGCACGTGTTATCTACTTATTTCCACCGTTTTCACAGTCGTGCGACTCCAAGCGATGGGCGGCAACAAGCACCCTGATTTCATCATTATCCTTTTGAGCTTGGTATACGATCCCTTGAACCTCTCCGTTCTGGTTAGCTTGGTTGATTCGCTCAAGGATTTCTTGCTTATGCTCGCCCTGGACGTAGGGCATCTGCTCCACACTCTCAATCGCCCATGCCTTGACATCGCTTAGCGGCTTTTCTGCACGAGGAGAAGCCGAGTGTAGATTGATCGAGGCCCACGATAATCCCCCGCAGATAAGAAGAAAGATCACTAGGCAGATAATCCGTTTGGTTCGGCTCATGCACGCTGGAGTAGTGTTTGATTCTTCATCAACGGGTTTCATTTTTCTTCTCCTTCTTTTTAAGATCAGTTCGCGCGCCTTTTCCTGGCCTATTTTTCATCCATTCGTCGATGGTTTCTTTACTCCATCCTCGAACGAGGTATGAGGGAGCTTCGATCACGACATCTGGATCTGGTAGCAAGCCTTTAGCAACGTAGGATTTGACGCTGCCTGTCGTTAATCCGAGGTATTCGGCAATGGCTCCTGTGCCCATGTATGTTGTCGTCATTGTTTTCTCCTAGTCTTCAATCCCGACAACCCAAGTTGGGATGTTGTCATCATTGAGCATGTTCGCAGCGATTGCTACGGCAACCCTGTGGGTCTGGATTGGCAGTAGTTTGCTCCAATACGGCTCCATTGTTTCGTAGTCACTTTGATGCTCATAGCAGCGCAGATACAGGGGTTCGCCGGTTTCTGGTTTATCCCCGTCCATTGGCTCCATAAGCTGGTCAATGAGTAGAAGCATTTCGTCTTCTAGCCCACCTAGAAGCATGTGAATGCTTGCGGGGTCGCGGGGCTGCCCTTTGCCGATTTCCCAGTTACGGATAGCGGATTCCCCTACCCCGATTAAGTCGGCCAAGTTTTTTCTGGATAGTCCAAGGGCTTCGCGCCTGGCGCGAAAGCCCATGCGGCTAAAACCATTCATTCAATTTCTCCTCTTTCTCGCGCGTGGCGGATACGGCTCGTACGACTCATGGATCGGAATGAATCAGCGTCGCGCGCGGCGGACGCGGCTTGGGGATTGCGCACGCGCGCTAATTGAGCGATACGTTCAGGGGTCTTTGACATTTCGCTTCGCTTCCTCTTTAAGGACGGAGACAATAGAGCGAGCGAGCGCGGGAGTTCATAGCGCTCCCTATACTCGTCCACACTCATTCCGTGCGCGCGAATGATGTGTGTGCCTAGAAAGTGGTAGCTGTTTCCACATTCGTGGCAGATAAGCTTTCCTTCAGCGTCTTCTTCAACGCGGCCGTAAAACCCGGCCCCAACAGGCTTTCCCGCATTCGTCGTAACATCGGCATATCCTCTCCAGGCACGCTTGTAGTGCATGAAGCACATGTCGCGCGCCCATACGTTGCGCGTACACCCGTCAACGCTACAGGGAAGCGGTGGCGCTCCTTTTGGGCGCTTCCACGCGTACGTTTGTGCCCAGGTAAGGACTTCCTGCTCATTCCACCAGTAAGCGTGACCCACACGCACGGGAACAATACCCGCATCCTTGAAAATTCTCTTAAGCCAGTTAGCATCGCGTTCCAGCAATACCTCTAGGTCTTCTGTGGGCACATACCCAGCCTCGCGCGCCTGCTCGCGCGTCGCAAACGTCTTCTCGGCTCGCTGCTTCACCATGATTAAGCCTCCTTCACTTGAGGTTTGGGGGGTCTCTCCCTCCCAACACACTTATATTATCATAGGTAGTATGGTTTAGGCAAGGAAAACGGGAGGAATTCCTGTTACTTCCTCCCGCGTATCGCCCTAGCGGACTATTCCACTAAAGCCATGGTGGTCAAATCATTCAAACCAGTAGCTGAAAACATCCCACTTCGCAATCCAATATGTAGGCCTTTTATCCGATAATTTGAATGATCTTGTTGGATACCTTAACGTTTCAGGCAATCCTAGCCTGGTTCTAAACATCTCCCAATGCCACTTTTTCAAAGTCGCGCCCGTTGCAACCACCTCCAATGCGGTCTCCGGGATCGCGATAGCGCTAACCACAAGACCTTCATCCCTTCGTGGAGCCAACCTCACATACCCATCGAATTTAATTTCTGGACAGAGAGAAGCCGCATCTAAGGCTGTCCGAACATTCAAATCACAACTCTCATCATCCGAATACCATTCGGGCAGAACGGAAAGAAGGTGCACCGCAGCACCACCATCTAGCCCGCTAAAAAAGTACTCGTGTTGTTCTTCAACCTCAGTTATGAACGGTTCAACGATGCCAAAGAGGCCGTTGTTATTGAACCATCCGGCTTGCCCATCCTGGTTCTTATTCTCAGTCATCATGTGTTCCTTTCAGTCGATGCTGACGGTGTATGCCTCCATTCTTGCAACCGTTCCTTACATCATTAACTTTAAGTGAGGGCGTGTTGGCTATGCCGAGTTTTCGGCTTGAAATCAACGTTTTTGAGCACTGCCATACTCCTACAATTTGTGTACATCATGCGCCTTTTAGTTAGCTCTTGTCGCTCTTCGTACTGTTGCGCGTGAGACTCCGAGGATTCTGGCTATTGCCGATATGCTTTCACCCGACTTGTGTAGTCGCCTGGCTGTGGCTTTTTGCTCGTCTGTGAGGGCTGGGGGTCTACCCATCCTGGTTCCTTTGGCCCTGGCTGTTTGTAGTCCGGCTTTTGTGCGCTCGGATATGAGCGCACGCTCGTATTCGGCGAATGCTGAGGAGATTTGGAAGAACATCTTGCCCAGGGCGGTGGTGGTGTCGATTCCTTCTCTGAGGGAGCGAAAGTGTACGCCACGTCTTTCAAGGTCTTCTAGGGTGCCCACTAGGTCACTTAGGGACCTGCCCAAGCGGTCGATGCTAACCACTACAAGAGTGTCCCCCCGGCCCAGGCTTCGATTACAGGCTTTCCACTCGGGGCGCTCCATGTTCGCGCCTGTAGCCTTTTCTTGGTAGATCGGATCGCACCCTGCCGCTTGCAGGGCATGTATCTGGCTGGTGAGGTCCTGGTCTTGGGTAGAGACTCTGGCGTATCCGGTGGTACTCATGTCCACAATCCTAAATATGAGTTATGGGCATAGGGTTACTTTTGGCCATGACTTTTGGTTCGGCGTGTCAATCCTATTGAGCTCTTTTTCTGGCCCTGGTCAAAGGTGATCGTTTCAGCCTAGGCCTGGGCGTACACAAAGTACCCACCTGGTGTGGCCGGTTTTCGAAAGCGCCCACAAAGTACCCACCCTCTAGGGGGTGGGTAACTGCTGGGCTTGGTGTCGGGCATTTTCCTTGTGGGAGTAAGGAACAATCACTGTTGTTGTAGCGTAGTCCCTCCGTTTTTTGGCCTTTACGCACGACGTGCGCACCTAAAGTCCCCACCTAGAGAGCAAGCAATTTTTTCCTATCGTCTAAAGAAATAAAAACCTAGCCACCGCTCCCTAGCCACAAAGCAACTGAAGATGATGCTGTCAGCTGTGGGAGTCGAACTACTCACCTGCTTGCCTAGCCACATGAAAGCGTTAATAAAAAGAACCATACGCCTTAGTGTGGTCATCGGATTTCTATCGTGGGAACAACTAAAAATAAGCGTTGGTGTAGTGTAGTCCCTCGCCTTTTCCACAAATCCACACAATCCACAGCCCCTACGTCTGGTAAATATTCTGGTAATACTTCTGGCAGGTACCACTTTTCCCTTACGGGAGTAAGCCAAAGTCCCTATCGAGCGCCCACAAAGTCCCCACTAAGCGCCCACAAAGTCCCCACCCCAAAACCTTGTTCGGGTTGAGCGCCCACAAAGTCCCCACCCTGAAAATGGTGGGAAATCAACGAAAAATCGAAAGCGCCCACAAAGTCCCCACCCTGTGTGGCCGGTTTTCGAAAGCGCCCACAAAGTCCCCACCCCAAAGACAAAAACGAGGAACTTATCCACAACCTAACCAGACCTGGCCTGGGAGCGCCCCTAAAGTACCCACCCTTTGGGATTCAATTTTGAATCGGTTGTTAGGATGCCAAACTGGTTGCAAATGAGGGTAGATGGATTAGACTCGATCTTGTAAGCGCGTGTGCATAAAAACGCGCCGCCTCCGAGCGTGCAACTCGCGAGACGGCACTTGCACACCATTCCCTTGGCAAAGAAGGGGGTTGGTAGCCGATGGCTATTATACCTAGCAATAACAGTGATGACACCCCTACCGGCGCTGGTGCCGGTAGTTCCCAGTCTTCAGGTGAAGAACTCAGCTCCTTAGTTGTTTCAGGCATGGGCCGTGATCTTGGTACTACAGCTCAGTGGGTGAAAGATGCCCTGGCTCTCCAAGATGAAGACGCGAAAGAAGCGGGTGCGCTGGGGTATTCCTCGCGTATTTTCGCTCAGCTTGCCCTGCCGTATAAAGACCCTGCAACAAACGGGGGTTTGTGGATTCGTCAGAACGGGCCGATGCGTCTTCAAATTAACCCGCTCATGGATATTGATGCTGAGGGGCGGCCTGTTCCCTTGTTCCCGTATGGGAAGTATCCGCGGTTGATCTTGCCCTGGCTGACGACTCAGGTTGTGCGCTCGAAAAACAGCTTGGATAGGGACGGTTCGCTCACTATCGAGATTGCGGACTCACTGCGTGAGTTCTTCTCAGACCTGGATGTCCCCTACGGCGGAAAATCAGGAAAGATTGTTCGTGAACAAGCGCGGCGCTTGTTCAGTGCGGACATTATTTTCACTGAAGACGGTGGCACCACAAGCAGTGGGGATCGTCGTCAGCGGATGCTGAAAATCCCCGTGGCTGATGCTTTTGAGTTGTGGTGGGATAACACGGATGAAGGCGATCAGGGCGCGCTATGGGGTAATAGCGTGCGCTTGTCTCCTGCGTTTGTTTCCTCGATCCTGGATGCTCCGATTCCAACGGATATGCGCGCTCTGAAGCTCTTGTCGGATAAGGGCGGGCCTTTGGCGATGGATATTTACGTGTGGATGTCCTACCGCTTGTTTACTGCGCGCCGTGCCACCCTCATTCCCTGGGAAGCCCTGGCAGCCCAGTTCGGAAGCCGGCTAGATCGTGTGCGTCGGTTTAAAGAGTTGTTTGTTTCTAAGCTCGACCTGGTACGCCTCGTGTACCCGAGCGCGCGCTTTGAAGTAGCCGATAAGGGCTTGATGATTTACCCCTCACCCTCCCCTATCGGCAATGTGCATCGCACAAACCCACGCGCCCTGGGCGAGGGCTAAGGGCTTCAAAGCAAAAAAGAGTGGGCACCCAATGGGTGCCCACTTTAGTTTCCCTGTTTTGGTGTTTGCTTGAGCCAACCCCACTTTCGCGGGGAAAACAGTTTTGCAACCAATGCTCTAATACAACACACCGGTTCATCCCCACTTGCGTGGGGAAAACGACGTGCAGATTACGTCGTATATTTAGATTTCCGAACGAAGCTTGAGCCATCCCCACTTGCGTGGGGAAAACAGTTTTGCAACCAATGCTCTAATGCACTAAGTCGGTTCATCCCCACTTGCGTGGGGAAGTTTCCACCCCAGGGAGAGGTGGGTAACTGATTCCCAATCGGAAGCCACCAGCGCGGCGTTCCTAGGGTTGTTAAACCCGAAGGCCTAACAGGTTCTATTTTAGCATACCGCTTGTCATTTCCAAGCAGTTTTGCGCGTTAATTTTTGCGAACAATGTGCCAGTCCAGGCCTTGCCAGAAAGAGTTGCTGAGACTTGCTTCTTTAACTGGTTGGCCTTCTTCGGGTGCGTGAATCATTTTCCCGTCTTCGGAGACGATTCCGATGTGCCAGATGTGGCTTGAGCCTCGATTTGAAAAGCCGATTAAATCGCCTGGCTGCATCTCATCTCGTGATACTTCATGCACCTGGTCACTGTGAATGATCTGGTCAGCGGTGCGCACGCCTCCCGTAAAAGGCTGTGAAAGGTCAGCGAAAACTCGAACAACGAGGCCAGAACAATCAAGCCCCACTGCGGGATCTGTAGACCCCCAAACGTAGGGCACCCCTTCATAATTTCTGGCCTGCTCTACAACGCCTGTAGCCGGGGCTACAAGTGAAGCTGTAATGCGCTGGATGTATGCCTGTGTTTCAGGGAAGGGAGGAAGTCCATGGAATGCAAGGATATTTCCGATTCCAGCGTTGTAGGCAGCAAGTGTGAGTTCAATAAGATCCCCGGTTATTTTCCCTGCATCAAGGTAAGACTGTATTTGCGCGGCTTGATCGCACATGTATTGGCCCTGGGTATGGATTGCATCGTGCGGGTTAAGAGGGTCAGCCTTACCGTCTCCGTCTCCGTCTCTTCCCACGCTAAACCAGGTGAGAGGCATGAACTGAGCAATTCCTTGCGCTCCTGCTGGCGATACAGCATTGGGATTCCAGTTTGATTCTGCGCGTATTTGCGCGGCAATCAGAGCTGAAGAGATTTGAGGACAGATATTACCTGCTACTTCAACATCAGTTCGATATTCTGCAGGAACTCCAGAGAGAGCTGCTGGACCTGTCTTTCGTCCGTCCCCGAAAAAAATACCGAGACCGATAAAAATAGCCAGGAATACAGCGAGGTAGGTATAAAACTTTTTCACAGCGTTTTAGACTCCCCTCCCCTGGCGAGAGAAGTATTGCGCATACTCGCGTTTGTAGGATGGGTGCCACTTGAAAGCGTAGGTGATGAGGCAGCGATGAGTGAGCGGATTCGATCAGGCCTAAATCCTGCTGTGCGTTGGGAGTTCTGATCCTCAACAATTGGCGCGTTCATTAATCCCTCGCTGCGAAATTCTTCTACAAGGTCCGGGCGTGTGGAAAGGTCTACAACATTAAACGGTAGTCCAGCTTTCGTGAGTTGTTTAATTGTCATCTCACAGCCCATGCATCCTGGCGTGGTGTAGATCGTGATTGCGCTGGGTTCTTCTTCGATGTGCGCGGCCTCGTTCATTGTTGCCTCCCAAAATAAAGCGGGTGAGGTAGGTTCTTATACCTAGCCCTCACCCGCGTGCGCACGCCTCAGCTATCTGCGCCCTGTGGCAATCGTCCCCTTTGGTCGCGGCGGGAACTTTTCTCCCCCGTTAAACTCCGCGCGCTCTTTCACAAGCTTTGTTTCGATAGCATCAATGACCCACTCCGAAAGCGATCGTGCATCCCCACGTGCCATAGCAAGTACGAATGCAGACCTTATCTCGTCAGCAAAGTCCTCTCTTACTCGGAACGATACTTTTCTAAGAGGGGCATCGGCGGCAAGGCCCTCCTTGCCGCCCTCTACTGAATCACTTGTTGTGGGCGGTGTGATGGGAGTAAGGCCACTGAGTTGCGATTTCTTGGGCTTTGGGCGAGTCATTGCAAGATCTCCTTCAAAAGTGCCGAATAAATGTCTTCGAGTTCCTTCGTGTCACCTGGCCATTCGTCTAGGCCACATCCTGCTTCCACAGAATCGGAGATAACGACACGCTTAGGGATGGGTGGCATAAAAACGTGGTATTCATGGGCAGTGGCGGCTTCGTTAATCGTCTCAAGCCAAGTGGCACCAGAAACTGTTCGAGCATCGTGCAGGTTAATGACAACGCTTGAAATCTGTAGACCTGGATTGTAGTGTGCGCGTACAGATTGAATTGTCTCTAAGAGATGTGCCAGGCCTGTCGTGCTCCATTGCTTTGACTGGGTAATGATTAAAACTCCGTCTGCTGCACTGAGGGCATTAATGGTGAGCTGGTCTAAAGAGGGCGGACAATCGATCAAAACTAGATCATAGGGGGTTGGAAGGGCAGCGATTTGCTCTTTGAGTCGTGCTTCTCGACCGGCCCCTGAAAGAACTAGTTCATCTCGAACGTATCCCAAGGTTTCCCCTGTTGTGGGCGCAATATCTACTCCACTCCAGGGGGTCGGTGTAATAACGTCGGCTAGCGTCTCACTTGTTCGTGCTGAAAGCGCGTCGGCAACCCCCACCTGTCCTTCGGTAATGTCGCTCAAACTTTGAGTGATATTACCTTGTGGGTCCATGTCAATAATGAGGGTGCGAACGCCTGCATTTGCTGCTGCGCGGGCTAGATGGAAAGTCGTTGTTGATTTTCCAACCCCACCTTTTTGATTACATAAAGCCACTGTTTTCATTGCTATCCCTTCTCGTATCTCCTAATGAGCCAAGGGGGGCAAAGGCTCCAAAGGCTCCAAGGAGATAATAAAAATATTATTACAGACGTGAGAGATTAGGTCAAGTGTAAAAGATTGAATAAACGTAATAAATGGAATAGAATTAATGCATGGAAAGCAAAGACCTTTTGTTGGCTAGGGAAGCATTGGAATTGCTTCCAGGCATGACGTATGCACGCCTAATGCGGCTTGCAAAGAATGGGGAAATCCCGTCGATTCAATATGGTGTGGGTACGCGGCGTTATTTCGTGCGCAGTGAACTTGTTGCTTATGCAAAGTCGTCCGGTGTTCCGGTAAGGGAGTCTTGAGAGGTTAGCCATGTGGGAAGAGTGGGCTAAGAACATCTCTCTGGCGGGTGCGCCTGGACATGTTCTGCGTGCGCTTGCTCAAATGGCTGATGCCTGTGGAGTTGTGTATTGCTCGACCGATTTTCTTGTGTCACATTCGCATGTGTCGCGGCCTTCGGTTTTTAGGGCACTGAATGTACTAGAGAAAGACGGCTTTCTTACCCGTGAAAAGCGGCGCAGGGGAGTGCGGCAGGATATAACTCGCTACCAGCTCCATAGAGCGCGAGCGGCTGGTGCTGAGGTTTTGAAGCCTATTATAGATAGCTCCAAGGGGGGCAAAGGCTCCAAGGAAGGCGGCAGGGGAGTGTTTGACCCCTTTGATTTCGACCCTGAAAACTCGACGCTATTACGTTCCTTGATTCACGATGCCCGGCTTGAAGGTTTTTCTGGCCTGGCTTCAGAAAATCTTTCTCAAGTGGTGTGTGCGCATGGTGCGCGGCAGTTTGGTGCGGCTATTCGTCGTGGGGTTGAACTGTCGGGAATGAATTTGGCTGAATCGACCCTGGATACGATGTCGATAGCGTGGGAAGCTCTTATTGAATATGGGGAAAGGCTTGAATCTGCGCGGCATCCCTGGTCTTTACTAACCCGGTATGTGCTTATTCTTTCGCAGCGTAGAGATTTCCCGAAGCGTCCCGGCATTGGATCAGGCCAGGCGGTTGAAGTTCCTTATGACATGCCAGCGCTAGATCTTGCTCTTAGTTCCGGTGCTATGCCAACAGCGATAGGAGAGGGGACTGGCGTTGAATCGGTTGCCTATGATGATTTTGGGCCGTTAATGGCTGTAGTCGATGCTCTTATTGATGAGGGGATGGAAGCTTCGCTTGCGTGGATTTCAACGCGGCGTGTTGTGGAGCTTGCGCTTTGTTGGGATAAAGGTCGGCGTTTAATTGCTGTGCGAAATGACCCGGTTCTTGCGTCGTTTGGCATTCCGGCCCTGGCGTGTGAGGCTTTGATGAAGCTGGTTGCAGGCTCACGTGGGGCATCAGCCCAGGCCTTCATTGAATTGTCGGAAGTAGAGCTTCATGAAAGAGCGCGCGAAATTACCGCCCTTACGTGCGGCTTTGCAGCGTAGGATGAAAAGAGGATTTTAGAAAACAAGTTTTCCCAGAGTCTCAGCGTGAGACCCTGGGATTCTTTGTTATCAGATCGTTATAAGCTTCTGTAGTTACTTCCTCGTAATCGGTTTCATCGTTTACGGGTATCCATCGTGAATCCATGACAACAGTCATGCGATAAAAAATGCGGATTAGCTCGGGAGAGATCCCTGCTTCTTGCGCTATTTCTAGCGCTTCTGCTTTTGCGTCTTCATATGACATGGCCAGAAGGGCGCGCCTGTCTCCGTCTGGGTTACCACTGCCGAATGTTGCGGCGAAAACATGCTGTGTGAGCATCGGTGCGCAATTCCTATCAATGTCGCTAGTGTGTCTAATGATCCCTCATTGCACATGGGTGTGGAAGAGGTATCAAGAAGAAAACTCAGTTTAGGGGGATTTGAACGCATGTGGAATCCAACCGCGCCGCTGCCGACTATTCCAAATGGTGTGCATTTCAGTTCGACTGTATGCCTTGTTGGTGCGCATGGTGGGGCTGGCACGTCTTCATGGGCACAAGTCCTCGGTTTTGAGGATTGCGGGCGTACATGGCCGGTTCCTCAAGATGGGTATCCTTCGGTTTTCGTTGTTGCTCGTTTAGATATGAATGGGCTTAAGGCAGCGAAAGCGATGGGGATTGAATGGGCGCAAGGTGTGCCGTGCCGCCTTGCGGGTCTTCTTCTTGTTCCTGATGCTCCCGGTAAGCCTCCACGCGACTTATTTCGCGCGCGTGAGATTGCCGGGGGTGCGTTTCCTGCGTCGATCTGCCTTCCGTGGGTAGAGACCTGGCGCGTAAACCCTGGCACGTTGAACCGCACGGTACAGCGTGGGATCAACGAAGTAAAACAACTCTTGGAAGGACAATTTCAATGAAATTCCTGACTTCTCTCTTTCCTCTCGATGACGTAAACGTTCCGTCCCCCAAAGCACCTCCTGGGCTTGAACAGCCGATCTATGACGTTTTGGGCTATGTACGGTGGGGAGCCATTGTCGTCCTTGTAGGTTTGCTCTTTGTTCAAGCTGGCAGGCTGGCTTCTGCTAAGCGTGGAATGGAATCTGAGCCTATTAAAGGATTTATTTACTGGATTGCAGGCGCAATCATCATCGGCGCTGCTGCACAGATTACGAGGATGTTCATAGGATGAACACCAAATCGAACCGTCTCCCTTGGGTTCTAGTTGCTGTCCTCGCACTGGTGATCGTGTGCGGTGGAAGCTGGCTTTTGTTTCGCGGTAATCAAAGCCAACCAGACCCAGCGAAGACAACGGCGACTACCGACCAAGGCCAATGGGCATCGGAACACCCCACTTCTGCTCCAGAAAACGGGGTGAAAGGTGAATCTGTTAAGTGCCCCTTGCTTCCTGAAGCCGCTTCCACCGAACCTATTACCGGAGCGTTTGGTGAAGGCTGGAAAGGCAAACTGGACTCGCTTACAGATGAATCCGATATTTACCCAATTTCAGAGAATGCTGGCCCTGCGGTAGTAAAAACTTACCCGCACTGCTTCCAGCACTCCCCGAAGGGAGCGCTTGTAGCTGCCGGAACGTTCGTTTCGGTTGTAAATCAAGCAGCGTACCCGCAACAGGCAATGGCAAGTTATCTTGCGGATTCAGGTAACAATAAGGCTGCTCTCGAAACGGTCGCTTTCTCTCAAACAAGCACATCCGCTGGTAGCGCTCTCGGCTTTGTCCAGGAAATGCGTTCACCTGATGATGCTTTCGTTGTTATTGCATACTACGGCGATTTTGCGCGTGTAGATGCGTGGCCCGTACATCTCAAGTGGGATGGAAATGACTGGAAGGTCATCGCTCCTGAAAACGGCAATTGGGGTATCCGCACACTGGGAACCAATGGCAACCACGAAGGAGTTCTTGCAAAAAACGGCTTGTATGAATGGAAGACTAACTGATGGTGATGTTCCCAGCGGCTTTATTTTCGCTCACTGACCTGCTCAAGGAAGCTGCAAAAGCTATTGTTGAACTTGGCGCTTGGTGGGTTTATGTACCTACACCGGCGCTTAATTCTGAAGCCAGAACAGACGTTGTTTCATGGGTGTGGTCACACACTCTCTATGTTCAAATGGTTTTAGTTTGCGGGGCGCTAATGGTGGCGGGAGCAAAGCTCGCATGGGAAAACTCCCGTGGGACCGCATACGCTGCTCACCTGGGTAAAGATCTCATTGTTTTAACAATAATCTCAGTGTGCGGAGTGTTTTTCATTCGCTTAGGTGCGAAGGTTTCCGATGTATTCGCGCAATGGATTGTGCGAGAGTCCGGTGATATTTCAAACGGTGTAAACGATCAAACTGTCAAGGCTATTTCGGATAGCATCAGCAGTTCTGGCGTGGTGATGGGGTCAATCCTGGCGATAATCATCATCGTTTTTGGCGCAATGCAAAACGCTTTAATGAGTCTTCGAGGGGTTGCGCTAATCATCCTCACTGCTTTTTTGCCAATTTCTGCTTCCCTTGTTGGAACAAAGATGAGAAATGAGTGGCTCAGTCGGAATCTTCGTTGGATGCTTGCATTCCTCTTGTATAAGCCTGTTGCTGCAACAATTTATGCGCTCAGTATGCACCTCCTTGTTAGTGACCACGGAAGTTTTACTGCTAACAAGGAAGGCCTCTACCTTGGAATTGGTTTCCTCATCGCTGGCGCTCTGAGTTTACCTGCACTTATGAAAATGGTTTCACCTCCCGTATCGGCGGCGATGAGTGCGAGTAGCGGAGGCGCGTTTGGCGGACTTATGGCGGGAACTGTTTTGGCTCGTGGGGCAATTGATATCGCACATACCAACCGTGCAAGTGCCGCTCCCGCTATGGGTTCTTCTTCACAGGCATCATCTACTGCAAGTGGTGTTTCTCCCGCTCATGCCTCTAAGGTCGCTCCTTTAGGCGCTGCGATGGAAGTTGCTTCCCAAGTTCACACGCGCGCTCAAAACGTTATCAATACAGCAACTCAAACGAATGAAACCAACCCAAATGGGGCTAGCGAAACACCGCGTCCCGCTCAAGCTCCTTCTGGGGCACCAACTGTCGTGAAGGGATCGTCACATGACTTCCGTTCAGTCTGAACGTCGTTACACGCCTCCAACCTACGGTAATTGGTGGGTTCCCCGAACTCTGGGCCTGGGAAAGCTTTCCCTTGGTCAATCATTTGGGCTTCTTGCTGTTGCGGGCGTGGTGTTTGTCGTTTTGCTCAATGGCCATCTCATGGCGGCATTTGTCGTTGCGGTTGTATCGGGCTTGTTCTTTTATCTCGTTACCCTCACTGATCGTCACCGCGTGAGCGTCGCGGCAAAAATCGGTGAAAGGGCCAATTTCATGATTCGTGAATGGAATGGAGGAAACGTGTTTTCTCGTCGATCTTTGAGCCGCCCTCGCCTTCCTGGCTCTTTAGAGCGAACAACGATTACCGCTCATACGGACTCCTATGATCGTCCTTTCGCGATCATTCACCACAAGGGCGGGACCTGCACGGTGGTGTTTTCTGCTTCTCCTGCTGCCTCTAACTTGGTCGATAACATTGATATTGACCATCAGGTAGCTGCTTGGGGCATGTGGCTTGGTGACTTAGGGCGAATGCTCAACGTTGTGGGTGCTCAAGTCAGCGTTGAAACTCTTCCTGATTCTGGTGTGCGCTTGAAGCGTGAGGTGGAAGGTCGCTTGCATCCGTCTGCTTCTGAGCTTTCCCTCGACATCATTTCCCGTATCGTCAGCGCATACGGTATCGGTGCTTCTCAGGTTCGCACGCATATTGCTCTGACTTTCCGAGATTCTAAAGACAGTGGCTATGAGATTGGAATTCAACTCCCTTCAATCACGAACAGCTTGCAAGCCACTGGTGCGGGAACGATCATCCCCTTGAGTGTGGACGCTGTTTCGCGCTTGTCGCGCTGTGCTTTTGATCCTGCTGCTGAAGAAATTTTTGACGCGGCTTTCGCGCGCCGTGAGGAAACACCATTGGAATGGCTGGAAGCTGGTCCCCAAGAAGCTCGTGCGTCTTGGGATTCTTACCGTCATGACAGTGGTCTTTCGCGGTCGTGGGTAGTTTCTACTCCACCCCAAGGGACGGTTACCTCAGATGTTCTCACCCATGTTCTTTCTCCAAGCGGTGATATCGAGCGAAAGCGCGTGACGCTCGTGTATCAGACAATCAGCGTGGATAAAGCCCCGGGTGAAATTCAGAAGGATTTGCGTTGGGCTAAGAGCCGTGCGGTGGCAAACCGTGGTGAGAGCATTGAGGATTCTTTGGAATATCAAGCGGCTACACAAGTTGCTTTAGAGCGCGCTAAGGGCGCTGGCTTGGTGAATTTCGGCATGATTATCACCGGCTCGACAATGAGCGATAATCCCGACGATTTCCGCCGTATGACTCACTCTATCGAGTCCCTTTCCGCTGCTTCTCAGCTGCTTGTACGACCTGCATACGGTCGGCAAGAAGAAGCTTTTATCATGGCACTTCCCTTGGGCGTGCTTCCTAAGAATGGTGGCTGGGCATGAACACTGAGCTTGTCAGCGAATTTTTCGGCCTGGATACCGCTTCCGATCCTGGCCTGTCACTGCCCGCCTGGCGCGCTTCAAGTGTGCAGGTTTGCGGGCTTTGGCCTTTTGCGGTTGGCGGTAACGCGCCCTTGGTTGGCGCGCCCCTGGGCCGTCGCCTCGATGCCCCTGGGGCACTGTGTGCGGACCCGCTTTCCTGGTTTGAAATGAAGATCATTGCCGCGCCGTCGTCAATGGTGATCGCCCTTAACGGTCTTGGAAAGTCCTCTCTCGTGCGACGCATGGCCTTATGCCATGACGCTTTCGGGATTCGCACAATGGTCCTGGGCGATATCAAACCGGACTATGTGGATGTTATCGAGGCCTTGGGCGGGCAAGTGATCCGTATTGGACACGGCAAAACCGGCATTAATCCGTTGGATGCAGGCAATGTGGAAGAAGCGTTGGAACTGCTTCCACCTGGGGATCCAAACCGTGCAGCACTTTTAGGTGCAGCTCATGAACGGAAAAAGAACCTGGTGGCATCGCTCATTCAGATTATTCGCCGTCGTCCTCCCGAAGATCGTGAGGAAACGATCCTGGATGAAGCTATCCGTGAGCTTGAACGCAAGGGGGGAACCCCAACCCTTGCTGATTTGCTCACCGTGATTCGCAATCCAACGGAAGCAATACGTGCCGCTGCACTTGATCGCGGCGACCTGGACCAGTACATGCGTGTCACTGAGGATCTGGAAGCCTCGTTAATGTCGCTTCTTTCGGGGCGTTTTGGTGGAATTTTCGCTGTCGAACGCACTACTCCGATGCTGATGGACCGCTCGGTTGTCTTTGACGTTCACGATCTCTTGCAAGCCGAAACAGATCTGCAAGCAGCGGTTTTGCTCGCGTGCTGGTCCTACGGGTTCGCAACAGTCGAAATTGCCCAAGCCCTAGCCGATGCCCACTTAATGCCTCGTCAGCGCTATCACATCGTGATGGATGAACTTTGGCGTATCTTGTCCGCTTCTTCTGGCATGGTCGCTCGTATTGATGCTCTTACTCGTTTGAACCGCTCTATTGGTGTTGGCCAAACGATGATTACTCACTCCATTGCTGACCTAACTTCGCTTGAAAGCGAAGCAGATCGTACACGGGCAATGGGGTTCATTGAGCGTGCGAAAATGCTGTTTTTTGGCGGTCTCCCGCGTCGTGAAATGGATTTAATCGAACAGATCATGCATATGTCTGATGCTGAGCGGGAGTTGCTGTCCTCGTGGAATTCTGCCGCGTCCTGGGATCCGTCAAACTTGACTCAAGCGCGCCCTGTCGGCTTGGGAAAGTTCCTTATGAAGACCTCAGATGCTCCTGGGATCCCGTTCCAGGTGGCTTTTGTTGAAGGGGAAGAAGTTCTTTCTGATACGAATAAGCGCTGGCATAAGGACGTGCAAAATGCGTAGCGTGTGGAACGACTTTGACAGTGGAACTCGGACTCTCCTTCTTGCCCTGGTTCTTGCGCTGTACATGGGAGTGTGTTTCGCTCTTTCAGCCCTGGCTTGCTCGTGGTGGATGGGCTTAGCCCTTTCAGCAAATCCTTTCGATGTGGTTGTTGGCTTGGTAAGGGGAGAAATTCCGTCTTATGTGGGCACAACCGCCCTCGTTTTTGGAATTGGTTTCCTGGTCCTGGCCTTGGTTGGTTTCATTGTTTTTCCTGGGAAAACATCGCGTGCGCGGGGCGATGACGCTGCGCGCCTGGCCACGCGCTCAAAGCGCGATATTGCACCGCTCATGCGAAGCGCGGTTGCCGCTAAAGCCAAGCGTCTTGGCATTGAAGGTAGCGCGATAGGTCTTCCTGTAGGGAAGACGGTTGCGTATGGCGTTCCGGTTTATTCGTCGTTTGAAGATGTGACTGTGAATATTTCAGGGCCTCGAACTGGTAAAACGACCTGTTGGGTTGTGCCTCGTATTCTTGCGGCCCCTGGTGCTGTTTTAGCGACTTCAAACAAGCGAGATATTGTCGATGCCACGTTGGATGCGCGTTCAGCGTTTGGGCAAGTGTGGGTTTTTGACCCTCAAAATCTGGCTTCAACTGAGCAAACCTGGTTTTGGAATCCGCTTACCTACGTCACAGATGGTGTGCGCGCGGCATCCCTGGCGGGGGTGTTTGCCTCTGCGTCAATGGGAGACGCTCGAACAGACCCGTTCTTTGTCGAAAAAGCAAAAACGGCTCTCACCTGTTACCTTCTTGCCGCCGCTAAGAGCGAAAGAAGCCTTGAGGATGTGTATTCCTGGATTTCCGATAGTTCTTCTGATGAAGCTGTCTACCTGCTGCGCGATGCCGGTGAACCTGTGTATGCGCAAAGCTTGCGCGATTTGATCGACACAACGCATGTGACAAAGTCGGGTATTTACGCGAATGCAACGCAGATGGTTTCTTTCATCCTCAATGCCCCGGCAATGGAATGGACTCGTCCTAGCGCGGGGCGGCGTGAGTTTGACCCAGCCCTTTTCGTTGCAACAACTCAGACCTTGTACTGCCTTTCTCAAGAAGGCCCATCCTCGCCAGCGCCTTTGGTGACGGCACTTACCGTTGCTGTCATTGAAGCTGCTCAAGAACACGCAAAAAACCAGCCTGGCGGGCGTTTAACGCTACCGATGCTCGTTGAACTGGATGAAGCAGCTAACGTGTGCCGATGGGACCAGCTTCCAGACCTTTACAGTCACTTTGGCTCACGCGGTATATGCGTCGATACGATTTTGCAGTCCTTCCCCCAAGGTGTTCAGGCGTGGGGCGAGGCTGGAATGAAGAAGATGTGGAATGCTTCTAACGTCAATGTGTACGGAGGTGGAAGCAAGGACGATGATTTTTTGCAAGACCTCTCAAGTCTGATCGGAACGCACTATTCAGATTCGGTGCAAACCTCTACGTCTTCATCTGGAACTTCAACATCTCGAAGCAAAGATGGAATGAGCCGCCCTATTGCCACGGTTTCAGATTTGCACTCAATGCCGGCTGGGCGCGCGTGGGTGTTTGCCTCGGGCGCGCGTCCGGTCCTTATTCGTCTAATCCCGTTCTGGGAATCAAATAAGAAGCGTTAAATTTCGAGAAAGGATTAAATCATGGCTGACGATCTCGAAGCCGATATTAAACAAGCTCTTTCTCAACTGCTCATGGCAGCCAGTCAGATCGCGAAGCTGGTTGCGGAAAAGCAACGAGAGTATCTACGCGATATGGAACGCTTGACAACTGAGCAAGCCCGTAAAACTCAAGCTCTTTTCGATGAAGGCTACAGGCAGGCCCAGCAAGTCTACTCACGCGCGGCGCGCGATGAATACTGGGCAAAGCAAGGCTCTGACCCATTCGTCGATGAACTGACACAGGCCTACGGTGCGGCGAAAACTTACGCGCCGTTCCGCCCTGATGCTGCTATGGCCGCGCGCCGTATTGAAGATGAGTGCAAGAAACGCTGGGGAGTTGATATATCAGCTACGCAGCTAAACCCACAGCAAGCGGGTGCACTATCTTCTGAGGGATTAAAGGAAGCAGAAGGGCTGTCTGTGTTTCCCGTTCCTGTACACGTATATGCCGAGGCCGCAAAGCTCATGGATATGTCCTCCCCTGAGAAGATCGCCGTGGAAGCTGCGAATCTTCATATGGCAACAGAAAACGCCAATGCTGCACGCGGTGTTGAACACGAAGAAGCGAACCTAGCCGTTGGTAGCGATTCTGCTGAGGCGGGGCGTGAAATCCATGAAGACAACACGGCAACTGCTGCTTGGGATAGCGCAGAGGCCCGCGAAATGTGGCTACAAAGCCGTGCAGGGCGTTTCCCTGTTCAAGCTGAACGCGGGGTTCTCCTTGCAGATATGAGCCAGGGCCAGCCGTTTCGAGAAAGACTCCAAAAGGCTAAAGCCACTGCTGCTGGTAAACCTATCGTAAGAACTACTGCCGCTCGCACGGCTACACAAGCAATAACGAAGTAGGACTACTCGCGAGGTTCAAAAAGCCCTTCTTTTGGGGGAACCACCGGTAGCTGGTCGCCTTCATTGATCTCATGCTGCCGGTGGCCTCTCGTAGGTGAGCACCCTTTGAAAGGTCCTTCTGGGTCAAACAAGGTTGCCATGATTGGGTCCCCGTATTGGGTGAGCCACTGTGCAAGTCCTGAAGCGCCGCCGTTAATCCGCATTTCTTCCCACGAGTGCCACAGTGCCGTAAAGCGCATAGTAGCCCCTTCGTGCATCCACCATTGGGGACACCAGGAAGCTCCTGCGCCGATAGCTCGGTTGTAGTTAGGGGCAAGGTAGTCGGAAACGAACTCATCCAGGCTCGAAAAATACGGCTCGATTTCCTCTTTTTCGTGTTCAGTGTTTTGTTCACTCATTGTCCTTGCTCCTTTCGAGATCCTTTATCAAGTCCATCGTCACGTTTTGGAACCCGCTTGGGTACCCACTGGCCAGGTCCTTGCCGCCGTGGGGTCTGAGTCTCTGCTGTTGTACGTTTAATGGTGATGCCAGTTGGTGTAACAGCGCTAATCTTTGCTCCTTCGAGTTCCTTACGGGCGTATGCCATCATTTGAGGCATTTGAGCAAACTCTTTTTGGACGCTTGTCATAAGCTCCTTCGTGTCCCTGGCTATGGCACGCGCTGTTTCTGTTTGCCCGCTTTGTTCAAGTAGATCGTGCAAAGCCTTCGTTAATTCGAGCGTTGAATACAAAAGCAAGAGCTGCTGTCTGCGCCCTGAGTGTGCTGCGCTTGATGCCATCATGAGTGCTGCCGACACTGCGCTTGCGCCTCGTATGCTCTGGTGTGCGCCGGGTATGTGTGTTTTCGTCTGAGCGATACGACCAACGCTAGTAAATGCTCGAAGCAGGCGCAGGGCTTGTGGAGAAAATGGCTTGCACTGTTCCATTTGTGCGCTGTAAAGCCCAGCTAGGCACTGTGCGTGCGAAACAAGGTCTGCTTCATTAGTTGGATCAATACTGTGGAACTCATTGATGTACTGGCTAAAGATGTTCCAGGGACGGCTAACAGTAACTCCCTTAAGGTCGGTGCGTTTGGATACTGGGAGCCACGCTGTTGCGCTTGAATTAATCTCTTCCTCGCTCGTTCCCCACATCTGACGCAGTCGAGGTAAAGCAAGGTCTCGGGCTATTTTCCCTCCAGCCATATAGCGCGCGTCCGCATGACGAAGTTTCGCACTGTACCCAACAACTTTTCCGGGTGTTTCTTTAGAAATCCTTCCATACAGTTGGACTCCGTTAGCGCGTGCGATACGAATGAACTCTTCCTCGTTCGTTGCTGCCATTGCAGCGGCCCGCAGTTTGGCTTCCAGCTGCTGGCGCTCCGTCATGTTCATGCTGCGCTTCTTTGCGCCGTTTTGGGCACGTGCTGAATCACAGCGGCTTCCTCGTCCGTGTTCGCGTCCCTCAACGATCCGAAGCCCATAACGATGCTCTAATTGACCGCACGCTTTTTGTGCGTGCTTAAAACACTGCCAAGGACTCCAGCGGGTGCCATTTTCCCGCACAATATTGGCGACGATGTGAATATGATCCCCACCGCCTTTAGAAGCTCCATGATGGATAGCAACCCATTGGCATGGTGCATGTGCGCCGTCGTCAAATCCCATCTCACGCATAAAGTCGTGGGCGATTTTTGCCCATGTTTCTTCACTGAGTTTGCCTTCGTCCCCAGAAAGCGAAAGTGAGCAATGGAAAACGTGGCACGGCGTGCGCGCGCCTCCTACGGTTTCCATTTCCTCAGTCTCACGGTTCCATTGCTTATGCGCACCCATAGGGTATGTGCCGGTCTCATTCATATACTGATCGAGACGTTCGCTAATCTCACCGGCTTGCGCTTCGGAAAGCTCTTCCCAGTCACCCCACTTGCGCATAATCGATCCGCGACCTGCAACAAGGTGCGGCTTGACATGCTCGTTAGCACGTCCTGGGCCAACAAGATAACGCATGAGTCCACCGGTATTGCCACCCTGGACAATGTTGGGCATCATCGCCGTCTCACCTTTGCTAAAACGTCGTTCAATTCATCGACAAGGCTATAAACCTGACGTAAAGCTGCTTCAAATTCAAGTGGTACTTCGTGACGTGAATTTGCGTGAAATGCCACCTGATTCATGTTCACTGCAATACCTTCAAGTTGACGGCGATAGTGACGCATTTCTGAGACAAGATCAAGACCCTCAGCATGTTCATGTGCAGGAAGTTCAGGCCTATGTAACGCAGCATCAAGAAGCACTCGCGCCATTGAGATACCCATGTTCGCCGAAGCTGCTTCAAGCAACGCTTTCTCTTCATCTGTGACATACACGCACACCACACGGCGGCGTGTATTTAAACCACGTTCTGAGCGACGCTTAGGACGTGCTGAAGATTCAGGTTTTACCTGAATATTCCCCATGTCTTTACCTCTCTTGGCCCAGCGCAGCGACCTTTAGGTTTACACACATAAGTGTGTCATCCTCTAGACCTAATGTCTAGAGGCAAGCATGATAGTACTAGTACTATCATCCAGCTTGCTAAGAGTTCGCTTCCTTTCTCCCTTAAACTCAAGTTTCGCTTTACAAAGCATTTCTCGCCGCTTGCGCGAAAACTCTGCCACGCACACTCGCGCGCCGCTGCCGACGTGTTGGCTGCGGCGCTCGCTGGCGGGCTTTTTGCGCTTAGTAGCCTGTGGATAAACTAATAGGGAAGGACGTTTTAGCCCTTCCCTATTAGTTGCTTTCTTATGCTGCTGTCGGGTTTTCAACCGCTTCGATATGGCTACTCACTTCATCAATGAGGCGTTTTGCAGTTGCGCTAACGCGCTTGGCGGTTTCCTTTATGAGGTCTTCGTCTCCTGCACTCCATTCTTTAATGTAAGGAATGGAGTAGCCGCTAGTATCGAATCCGAAATATGCGGCGACAACATAAGCTACTGATTCGGCTTCGGTTTCCCAAATTCCCCGGTGCTCAATGTATTCACTCTCTGTCACGTCTTCATGCATAAGGACGTGCGCGGCTTCGTGAATGAGAGTCTTAGCGGCCTGGGCACTCGAAATAGACTCACTCAAAATGATTTCGTGCGTCTTATGGCTCGTCGCTCCGTTCAAATTTAGTGGAAGATGTTCGCTGGTAATTGTCCATCCGTTTGCCTCTAGAAAGTGAGCAACAGGGCTAAACAATCCGGCTTCATCTTCTCCTGTAAGGTTAAAGCTCGGTGGCAGAATTTCTTCCTCACCCTCCATAATCTCAGTTTGCGAGATGTCAAAGACACTCACGGGAAAGAACACTAAACGCTCTTTCACTTCTCCGGTTTCGGGATCTTCTTCGCGAATTTCGCGGCCTCCGAAAATACGTAGACCCTTTTCACCTTTGCGCACAAACCTTTTGTGACGTTTCCACGCGGTAAAAGAAGCAACCTGAACGGCATAGGGATTTTGGGACATAATCAGGATTTGATTACGCCACGAATAGGTGTGGAACGAGGCGACAAATTTTAGCCACGCTTCCCAGTTCCTTGTGTCCACAAACGACGTAACGGCATCGCTAATGCGGCTTTGCAGCTCATCAATACGTGCCTTTTTTTCTTCTGCACTCAGGTGCTTGTGTGTCGTGGTCATCTTCCCACGCTCCTAACTATCTGCCTTGCCCCTCGCCACCTCCGTTAGTGGCGAATCTGCAGGGGCTTCATCAGATAATTGCCCATGTCAGGGCGTAGCGAACCGGACGTCAACCCGAAGGGCGCAGCACGGGGTCGTGGAATAAATAGCGTGAGCGCAGCGAACGCGGTTTATGCCGCGAAAGCCCCGTGCAAGGCCGGAACCTCTGGTTCCGGCTTGACGGTAGGTGAGTAGCCCCAAAATGGGCAATCTGATGAAGCCCCTCGGGCACCTAAGCACCGCCTCGCACCGTAGGTGCGAGTCCACTTCCCGCGTGCTTTGGCACGCGGGAAAACACAGTCTTGTGGGTTGGTAGAAAACTTTCTAGCAACCCACAAGCCCGCTTCCTATAAACGGCCCTCCTTTACACG
>ERZ773233.601-NODE-601-length-23303-cov-6.552994_pt1 | contig 23303 bp, 20 predicted proteins | sample MGYA00580991_ERZ773233 | MGnify/ENA primary metagenome ERZ773233 (study PRJEB29015, sample SAMEA2738178) | human oral metagenome | biome: human oral; feature: human-associated habitat; material: saliva | place: China | collected 2161 ...
GAAAAAGAGTTGCGTGTATGATTGAATTATAAGGTGTTTTTTATCAGCTGATTCCCCGCAAACGATTAGTATTGTTTATGTTGCTAACTCACCGATAAATCATTACAAAATCCTTATACTTTTACTTAACAATATTATATATCCTATAGACAAGTATAATAATACGTGCTATACTCCAATCAAAACAAACCGACCGGTCGGTTTAGGAGAAGATGGAGGAGGAAGCTTATGTCGAGGCGATATAATGCACAGGAAAGCAAGGAGTTTATTATAAGTTCTGCTGAAAAACTTTTTTTAGAAAAGGGCTTTGACAAAGTAAGTATGAGAGATATATCGGAGGAGGCAAAGCTTTCAAAGGGGGCGATATACCATCACTACAAGTCAAAGGATGAGATAATAAAAGAAATTATAAATAAATATGTAGAACTTCAGAGAAGTATGCTGGTTGATCTGATCAAAAAAACTGACGGTTACACCGGAAAAGATAAGATAGTATACCTTTTGAACAATATAGTGGATACGTTTGTAAGTAGATTTAAGAAATTAGAAGTAGATGAATATCAGTGTATAAAAAGTCCGGATATGATCTATATGTATTTAAAAAATAATATAAATTATGATGCACCTATGCTTGCCGATATAATAGAAACAGGCAATAAGGACGGATCCTTAAGCGTAGAAAACCCGCTTGAATGTGCGGAAATATTTTTAATGCTTATAAATATATGGCTGGATCCGAGTGTTATTCCTTATCCCATGGAAAGAAGGTTTGAAAAATTCAAGTTTTTACAAAGCTTAATGAAGAATTTAGGCTGTGATATCATCACAGATGAATTTATAGAAAAAATGCTTAAGTATATGAAATAAAGCAGGTAGTTGTGAAAGTATAATTACCAATTAAAATGAAAGGTAAAAAGGAATATATGAAAAAGGGAGTTATTATCAGCTTAAGTATAGTAGCAATACTGATTGCTATAGTGGCATACAGATTTTTAAGTACAAAACAGACTGAGACGGTGGTTTATGTACCTACTGTTGAGACCACACATATAGAAAATAAGGATATAGTACTGTATACAAGTCAAATAGCTACGGTAGAGGCGGCAGAAAGCGTAACTATATATCCTCAAATGGCAGGAGAGATATTGACACTAAATAAAAAGCTCGGAGACAGGGTAGAGCAGGGAGAAGAACTTGCAAGCATAAAGGCGGACAGCCTGGAGGGGCTTAAAATACAAATGGATCAGGCTAGTATAGGTATGCAGGACGCGCAGACCAACTACACAAGAACCAAGGCTTTATTTGATGCTGCCGGAGCATCACAGCAGGTTTTGGAACAGGCGGCTTCCGCAAGTGAAAATGCAAAACTTGCTTATACGGCTGCAAAGACACAGTATGATATACAAAAATCCTACAGTGTTATAAAAGCTCCCATAGCGGGAACCGTGGAAAAGGTGGGAATAGAAGTCCACAATATTGTGTCCCCTCAGGTTGAGGCATTTATAGTAACTGCTGACGAAGGTCTTACTGCCAAGTTCGGTATTACCGACAATACTAAAGAAGTACTTAAGGTAGGAGATGAAATAATAATTAAGGCGACAGGCGGTGATGTTAAAGCACACATAAGCGAGATCTCAAATACTATATCCGCTACTACAGGACTTTATGATGTAAAGGCAGGTATAGATGAGGGAGCCAATCTAAGCGTAAATTCCAAGGTAAAGGTAAGCCTTATAGATAAGCAGGCACTGGGAGTAAGAGTTATACCTATCTCAGCTGTTAACTTTTCTAAGGAGAAGCCCTACATTTACCTCTATAAAGACGGCAAGGCTGTAAAAACAGAGGTGGAAATAGGAATATATGATGCGGACTTTGCAGAACTTAAATCTGAACTTGGTGCTGAAGATGAAGTTATAACTACATGGAGCAGTGAGCTTTATGACGGTGCTGAAGTTGCAAAAAAGCAGCAGTAAGGAGACAGTATGCTTAAGTTAACAAAATTTGCCTTAAAAAGACCGGTAACTTTAATACTGGCACTGGTTACTATATTCTTCTTCGGATTTCAAGCGGTAATAGGAGCCAAGCAGGAACTTATGCCGGAGATGAACTTTCCTATGCTTGTAATATCAACAGTGTATCAAGGTGCAGCTCCTGAGGATGTAACGGAACTGGTCACAAAGAGAATAGAGGATTCCATAGCTACTTTAAGCGGTGTGGAAGATATATACTCCATGTCAAGACAAAATGTATCATTTATACAGATCCAGTACAAGTACGGAACCAATATGGATACCGCTTACCTTGAACTTAAAAAGGTACTTGATAAGGCGAAATCTTCTCTTCCCGACAAGGTCGATGATCCTAATATAATAGAAATCAACATGAATATGCAGGCTTCCATGGAACTGATAGTCGGTGGAGGAACCGATAAAAACTTATATAACTATGTTGAAGATACCATAGTGCCTGAACTTCAAAAAATAGCTGCGGTAGCAGAGGTCAATATGACCGGAGGACGTAAAAACTATACAAAAATAGAGCTTATACCTGAAAAACTTGCGCAATATAAACTTAATATGCAAAGTATATCGGATATTATAAGTTCAGCCGACTTTTCAGTACCGGCAGGCACCACAGAGTTCGGAAGACAGGAGCTTAATGTCAATATATCCGCTGATTATAAGGACACCGAAAAAATCAAAAATATAGTTATACCTTTGGCAAGTGGAGAAGTAATACATCTTTCAGACATAGCAAATGTTTATAACACACTTGATAAGACGAGTTCTTTGAGCAGGTATAACGGTGAGGATGTAATAAGCCTTTCAATACAAAAGCAGCAAAGTGCTTCTGCAGTAGAGCTTTCATCCGAAGTGAAGGCGGCAATAGACAGCTTAAAGGCTCAAAACAGTAATCTTTCGGTAGATATAATCTATGACAGTGCGGATGATATAAGAGCTGCTATAAAGAGTGTATTTGAAACCTTGATCATGGCGGTAGTTCTTTCAATGATAGTACTTTTTGCATTCTTCGGAAATATAAAAGCCTCTCTTATAGTAGGAAGTTCCATACCGGTATCTGTACTTATGGCACTTACTATGATGGGGACTGCGGGCTTCGGTATGAATGTCATATCCATAGGAGGTCTCAGCCTTGGTGTAGGTATGATAGTGGACTCTTCCATAGTAGTAATAGAAAGCTGTTTCAGAGCAAAGGAGGGCAGGAGTTTTTATGAGGCGGCTGTAGAAGGTACAAGGATAGTACTTGCTTCTATAATAGGTTCTACAGTAACGACCTGTGTCGTATTCTTGCCCCTGGCGCTTCTTAAAGGTTTGTCAGGACAGATATTCAGCCAACTCGGTTTTACTATAGTATTTTGTATGGTGTCTTCACTTATAGCGGCAGCCATGATAGTACCCTTGCTTTTTGTATTCCTAAGACCTAGGGAAAGAGAAAAAAGTCCGGCAGTACATGTAATGAACTTTTTACAAAACGGATACAGGAAGATAGTAAGAGGAACCATACCGAGAAAGTTTTTGGTTATATTTATAGCGGTAGTGCTTCTTGTTTTATCATTCTTTATGGCAGGGCAGCTTGGAATGGAGCTTGTACCTGAAGAAGACAAGGGAATTATTCAGATATCTGCCAAAGTTCAGCCGGGAATCAATATAGAAAGCGCAGACAAGGTAGCGGTTCAGATAGAAGATATAGTAAAAGAAGAAAAGGAGGTAGAAAAGTATCAGCTTAATTATACTGCTGCAAGTACCTCAATAAATTCAGACCTGGGCATGAATATGACAGTGCATCTTAAGAAAAAGAGAGCTAAGAGCACTTATACCGTAATAGATGAATTCAAGAAAAAGATGTCAAACGTAAGTGATGCTGCCATAACAGTTAAACTTTATGCTGATAGCGGTGGTATGAGCAGCGGGGGTGCGGTAAGTATAAACCTTGTAAGTACGGATTATAAGGCGTTAAAATACAAGGTCGATGATATAGTTGAGGCTTTAAGAAAAGAAAGTTATCTTGAGAATGTACATTCAGATGCGGAAAATGCAGCCTCAACCGTCAATATAGATGTGGATCCGGTAAAGGCACAGGCTCTTGGCTTAAGTCCCTCAGCTATAGCCGGAATGGTATACCAAAATATCTCAGGCTCTACAGTTATGAAGTACTCAAAAGATTACTCCGTAATAGAAGTAAAGCTTGAGTATCCGGAAAATGAATATAAGGATGTGGAGAGTATTTCAAATATGATGATCTATACACCTACCGGTGGTCAGGTACCGCTTTCCGATATTGCAGATATTAAGTTTGTAGATGAAGCATCCATGATAGTAAGACAAAACAAGACCTACAGAGTAGTTATAAATGCCGATATCGTAAGCGGATTTAAGGGGGATGCTCAAAAGCTGGCTGATGCGGTTGTGGATAACTCAGGTCTTCCAAGTAATATAAGCAGAACCGACAGTGCCTATACCAAGATGCTCGGAAAGGAGATCAATTCTTTACTTAATGCACTCTTAACAGCCATATTCCTTATATTTATAGTTATGGCTATGCAGTTTGAATCGCCGAGATTTTCATTTATGGTAATGTTTACAATACCGTTTTCATTAATAGGAGCCTTCGGACTTTTATACTTTAGCGGTGTAAAAATCAATATGACAGCCATGGTAGGTTTACTGATGCTTGTAGGTACCGTAGTTAACAACGGAATCTTGTATATTGATACCGTAAATCAGTATAGGGAAGAGATGGACGTAGACACTGCACTTGTAGAAGCAGGTGCTACAAGACTTAGACCTATACTTATGACTACACTTACCACCGTACTTGCAATGCTGCCGCTCGCATTTGCATACGGGGATTCGGGAAAGAACCTCCAAGGTCTTGCTCTGGTAAATGTAGGAGGACTTCTGGCATCAACCCTTCTGTCACTTATTATGCTTCCTACATTATATAAGATGATAGACAGAAAGAGGAAAAAGCGTATCAAAGAAGCTCTTGAAAGAGAAGGATAGGTGAAATATGATAAAGAAAAAATATATTAAAAGTATAAAGTTTATAATTAGTTTCAGTCTTATTATAGCAGGACTTAGTCCGGCTCCCTTAAGGAGCTTAGCTAAGAGTCCTACATTTTCAAGGACTGAGGAAGAGTGGGCAAAACTTAGGGATATGAACCTTGATTATGAAGAAATAGACGGATTGGTTACCGAGTACAATGCCACAGTACAGGCTAATCAGGCAAATATGCAGCAATTTACAAGAGACTACGGCAGGAAGAATTCACAAGTATCTCAAAGCTATAAAGATATGGCTCAAAAAATAGAAGAAAGCCTTACAGAGCCGGAACCGGACAGCATGACTTATGTTCCTATGATGGCAAGTATTGCACAGTCAAGGGCAACGATAAATAACTTGAAAAGTTCAGCGGATACAACACTTGAAGACTATGAGGTGCAGTACTTTACCTATGAAAGTGCAAGACTTAGTCTGGTACAAAATACCAAGGCTTTGATGATATCTTACTATACCAAAGATATGTCAAAAGAGGCACTGCAAAAGTCAGTGGAAGTAGCCGAACTTAACCTTGCCAATGCACAGGCAAGGGTGGCAGTAGGCATGGCAACTAATCTTGATGTCTTAAGTGCCAAAGAAGCGGTAATTAAGGCAAATAAGGAGTTAAATGATCAAAGTAATGCAGCATCGGCTGATAGAGATAAGCTTTTGATCATGACAGGTTTTAAGACGGACTCACAGGCTAATATAGGTTTGGTTCCGGTTTTAAGTGAAGAGGAGTTACAAAATATTGATAAGATAAATGTTGAAGAAGATATAAAAAAGGCTTTGGAAGAAAATTATACGCTTAAAATAAATAAAAGAAAGCTTGGCAATGCCAAGTCGGATACTCAAATAAAGAGCTTAAACAGTAGCATAAATTCCAATACGGAGAATATAAAGGCTAATGTGCGAACACTTCATAAGAATCTGCTAAATGCAAAGGATAAGCTTAATTTACTTAAGGCGGAACTTGAGCTTAGCGGAAAAGATTTAGAGACTGTAAGGCAAAAGAAGAATCTGGGCATGGCTACGCAGCTTGAAGTTGCCAATAAGGAGCTTGAGAATATTAAAAAGAATACAGAAAAAAAACAAGCCGAGCTTGCACTCAGGCTGGCTTTGGAAAACTATAATTCGGCTGTAAACGGACTGGCTTCGGCAGGTCAATAGGTGGTGCTTATGAGAAAAAATAAAATTAAGATATATACTTTTTTACTTATCACAGCTCTTGGCAGCAGTCTTATAGGAAACAGTGTTTTTGCCGCTAACAATACTATAAAGTATGGAAGATCATCCTATAGTGAAGAAGAATGGTCAAAACTTATGGATAATAACCTTGAGTATTCCGAGATAGAAGATCTGGTCAATAATTTTAATCCAAGTATAGCTTCGGCATGGATAAGTTATACTGCCAATATAACAGACCTTGATTACAGTATTAAGGACTTGGAGATTGCCCGCAGGGAATTAAGACTGCTTTCGGATAATTCAAAAGAAGAGTATGACATTGCCAATGTATACCTGTATACAGCACAGGCTAATGCACTTAGCAAGGTAATAGAAAGTATGGATAAGGCAAAGACATCTCTTTCAAAAATAAGCTCTACGAACAGACCTATAAGACAGGCTGCAATGCAGCTTACAAACGCAGTAAAGCTTATGTTTATAAGTTATGACTCACTGGTAAAGTCGGAAGAGCTCTTAAATGAGCAGCTTAAGCTCTATGGGGGCATGAAGACTGCGGCAAAGGCTGCGGAAAGCTCAGGTATGAGCACTTCGGCTGAGTATACAAGGGCACAGCTTCAGGCTGATGAAGTTAAGAATAACCTGGACAGTCTGGTAGCCGGCAAAGAAAGTCTTAGAAAAAGCCTTATTATGCTCTGCGGCTGGAGTGAGCAGGATAATCCGAATATAGTTCCTATAACTGATATAGACCTTAGTAAAATAGATGCATTTGATCCTGATGAGGATATAAAAAAGGCTATAGGTAATAATTTTACATTAATAGAATTCAGAAATACAAAGTATAAAAAGTCTTTAGGAATGAAAGAATCAAGAGCTTTAAGTGAGGAGCAGATGGAGGCTAACTTAAAAGTTAATATTAATTCTTTATATGCGGATGTTCAAAGTAAAAAAAGTGACTATGAGGCTGCAAAGTTAAGCCTTGAAAGCGCTGATATTAATGACAATATAGCGAATGTCAAGCTGCAAAATAAGATGATAAGCGGCGTGGAATACCAAGGTGAAAGGCTTAAGAATTTGCAGAGCAGACAGGCTTTTGAGACTGCGAGAATGGAGCTTTTAAAATCAATTGAGGTTTATGAAGCTGCTGTCGCAGGGATGGCTAAGGTAGAATAGGTTGGAATTTGATTTTTATATTTTCTCGACTGCCGGTGAAACCCCTTGTATATAAGCAAGCCGCCTTTTGCAGGAAAGCTTTGAAAGGGTGAAGTGAGCAAGTTTGTATGCTTTTTCAACTGTAGGTATAAACCTTACCATATAAGTGGGTTATTACCGGAGGTCTTTGGTAGGAGGAAGGAAAGAGCCGTACTTTATTATTACAAAGCAGTTTGCTCATAGAAAAGTTATAGATATACTTGCCGAAGGCTTTAGAGGCTGTAATTCGGGCAAAAAAAAAAGCTCTTCCCAACAGCTCAATGTCTGCTAAAAAAAGCCTTTATGCGTCTTCAGGGACTCGAACCCTGGACAAATAGATTAAGAGTCTACTGCTCTACCAACTGAGCTAAAGACGCAGTTCCCAAAAAACATGTATCCTTGTCTCTTAAGGACAAGGGATATATTATAATAAAATTTAAGAAAAGTCAATAGTTTATTTTTAAAAATATAAAAAAAGTTGATATTAAAGCTGAAAAAGGAATTGATATAAATTTTGTATTAAAATCTCTACTTTACTTTGCAAGAATTTGCTATACTATAATTAATAATATTATGGTTTTAAGTTTAATATATAACAGGGGAGATAAGAATGAGAAAAAGGTATTTATTGGCACTTATGTGCGTATTGTTAAGTACTTGCACTGTAAGTGCCTGTTCAAGTATTGCGGATCTTATGGGTGGCAAGGAAAGCACCGAAGATGAGACTAAGTCCGAAAAAAAGAAGAGATCCAAAGATAAAGATAAAAGCGATGAAGAAGAAAGCGATGAGGAAACTGAGGAAAGTGAGGAAAAAGCGGATGACGAAAAGTCAACTTTCACACTCGAGATCCCTGAGCACAGTGCTTTGGATGACGGTAACCTCTTCGGTAATACTTTATGTTACGCAAGAATATTAAAAGCAGATGATACCATATATTTCAGAAATGCTTTTGATAATGAAAGACTTTACAGTATAAGTGCGAACGGTACTTTGGCACCGGCTTTCGGGGAGATATATCCCAAGGATATGCAGTACAAAGACGGTTACATATATTATGCCAATACAAGCAAGGGAGATATGCCAAGGCAGGATACGGACAGAAATATCTACAGGCTCAATATAAGTACCGGAGTCAGTGAAAGACTGACCAATATAAGTTTTGACAATTCCGCTAATGATGTGTGGTTAAGTCTTGATACACTGGTAGGAGATTATTGTTATTTTACTTATTATGACGGTAAAAAGCAGGGATACCATATAGCCTGTGTGAATATTACCAATGCACAGACCGGAGATATACATATAATTCCGGTGGATAACTGTATGGGCAGTCCTATGCCTAACGTAGTCGATAATAAATTATATTACAGGGCGAAGGACGGCTTGAATGTCATCGATATGTCTACCGGTGAAAATGCGCTTATAATTCCGGGCTTTAGCTGCGGTAATTATATGATATATGACAATAAGATCTTCTACACGGTAGGTGCGGATCAGGGAGAGGCGAATGTTTCTTTGAAGGCGGGATTTTTAGACAGGCCGAGTGATGAGATGCAGGTACTTTACAGGGCAAGCGAGCCGGTAAGCATAATAGACGATCTGCAATTTAATATATACGGCGGAAATATTTACTTCGTGACTAAATCACCGAGTGTAGGCGATGCCAGAAATGTATCAAAGCTTTATAAGATGAAGGTCTCAGGTGAGGAACCCGTACTTATTGAGGATAATGTGACATGGTTTAATATAGTTGGGGGAGATATATATTATAAATACGCACATAATGACGACGTTGAATTCAGCCGTACTCAGCCTATGTATAGGATAATAGCAGGTGCTTCCAAGGTCATAAATGCCTCGGGTCAGGGAAAAAAACAGTTGCTTTTTTCACCTCAGGACTTTAACAAGGGCTGGAAGGCGAGCGGAAGAAAGTGGTATTATTATGATGACAACGGCAATATGTTAAAATCGGGTTGGCAGACCATAGACGGTAACTGGTATTATTTTTATGATGACGGAAGTATGGCGATAGATACTGATGTTGAATCGGGAGGCAAGGTGTATCATATTGATGTGGACGGTAAGATATACACTTATAACTAAATATCTATCACTTGTCATGTGCAATACGGATCAGCTTGTTTTATGATAATGTAAGCATTGAGCTATCATAGACAGAATAAACCGTATAATATTGAGTTAAGAATAATAAAATAAGTTGGAAAATGTTATATTTTTATATATAATGATAATGTGGTCAAAAAATTGAAAATTACTCTAATTGTTAAGAAGGGGTAATGATAATAAAGGAGATGCTTTTATGGATATTCAAAAGAAGATAGAAGAAGTTGTTAATAAGATCAAGTCTGATAAGGATATACTTGCAAAGTTTCAGACAAACCCTATAGCTGCCGTGGAAAGTATTGTAGGGGTCGATCTGCCGGATGATCAAATAAAGCCTTTGGTAGAAGGTGTAAAGGCTAAGCTTGCGGTTTCCGATATAACATCTAAATTAGGCGATTTGGGAAATATGCTTAAATAAGCAGGTCAATATGTAAAAACGGACAGTCACAAAAAACAATACAAGTACTGTGGAATAAAAATTCCGGACCGGTATTTTGTATGTTTTATCCGACAGTCAGGAACAAATAGAAAATTTAATAAGGAGATCATCATGCAAATTTTAGATATGCGTGGCAGGGCATGTCCCGAGCCTGTAATCAAGACAGTGGCACTTATCGCCGGTGTACAAAAACCCGAGACCGTAGTGGTACAGGTAGATAATGAGATAGCTGTGGAAAATCTTACAAAGATGGCAACTTCAAAGGGATTAAAAAGCAGTTCAAAAAAGGTTGCCGATAATCACTATGAAGTGAGTATAGAAGTTGTGGAAGTTCAAAGTGAGGAAGATGTTAAGGAAGAGAATGTGGTAGTGGCGGTTACCGGCAATGTAATGGGAACCGGAGAAGATGAGCTCGGAAGAAACTTATTAAAGGGCTTTATCTATGCTTTATCAACTCAGGAAAAGCTTCCGAAGACTGTGGTTTTTTATAACTCAGGTGTATTCATGACCACAGAGGGTTCAGAAGCTTTGGAAGACCTTAAGGCTATGGAAGAAAAGGGTGTTGAGATACTTTCATGCGGAGCCTGCCTTGACTATTATAAGAAGAAGGACAAACTCGCTGTGGGTTCTGTAAGCAATATGTATGTGATAGTTGAAAAACTTATGAAGGCTTCTCATGTGGTAAGGCCGTAATTAATGCAAAAAGACAATAAAAAGCTTGCTATAATATATATGTGTATAGCAAGCTTGAGTTTTGCCCTTATGTCCTTATGTATAAAATTAAGCGGTGATCTGCCTACTGTCCAGAAGGTATTCTTCAGGAATTTCCTTGCGAGTGTAGTATTCATAATACTTATGATCAAGGATAAAACATCTTTTAAACTTTCAAAAGAGGCTAAGAAAACACTTTTTTTCAGAGCTGTAAGCGGAACGGTGGGAATACTTTGTTATTTTTACAGTATTGACAATATGAATATATCGGATGCTGCCGCACTGAATAAATTGACACCGTTTTTTGCTATATTTGCAAGCCTGCCCATACTTGGCGAGCGTATAAAAAAGAAAGACATGATCGCAACCGCCATAGCATTTGGCGGAAGTATATTCGTGGTAAAACCGAGCTTGAGTTTAAGGCTGATCCCGGCACTTTCCGCTCTGTGCGCAGCTATGGCTGCCGGTATAGCGTACAGCTTTGTAAGAAAAGCCGGAAAACAGGGAGTGGATACCAAGATAATAATTATCGCATTTTCACTTTTTTCCTGCATAGTGGCACTGCCGTTCATATTCTTTGTATACAAGCCTATGAGCACCTTGCAGCTTATATACCTTATATTGGCAAGCTTTATGGCAATGTCGGGGCAGTTTTTCAATACAAGAGCATATTCTATAGCAAAGGCGGGAGTGATAGCGGTATACGACTATCTGCAGGTAGTGTATTTGGCAATATTCGGATTTTTTATATTCGGTGAGTTGGCGGATATTTATAGTTTCATAGGATATGTTATAATCATATCCGTAGCAATATTTAGATTAAAGGGGAAAAATGAATGAAAATAGGTATTGGAAACGATCATGCCGGAACAGCATTAAAACTTGCCTTGGCAGAGCATCTTAAAGCTAAGGGTGTAGAGGTAACGGATTTTGGAGTGGCTCTCGGTGAGAAGGCTGATTATCCGGATCAAGCTGTGCTTGTAGCCGATGCGGTACTTGAGTCTAAAGTGGATAAGGGTATACTTATATGCGGTACGGGTATAGGCATATCCATAGCAGCCAATAAAATACCGGGTATAAGAGCGGCTCTTTGCTCGGAGTGTTATTCTGCTAGGATGGCTGTAGAACATAATAATGCCAATATACTCGTACTCGGAGGAAGAGTTACGGGAGAAGAACTTGCCAAAAGTATAGTTGATGCGTTTCTTGCGGCAAAATTCGAAGGCGGAAGACACCAGAACAGACTTGATATTATAAGCGATCTGGAAAAGAGATAATAAAATATAAATAAATAGAAATAAGCCTTGACAGTTGAGTATTCATTCAATTATAATACAAATAGTTGAATGAATACTCAACTGTTTTATTTTGACAAATATAAAAAATATTTGTTTAAGGAAGGAGCCTGCAATGCCAAAAAAAGGTTTAATGACTGAAAATGATGCAATACATCCGGATAAGGTCGATGAGGTACTTAATAAAATGTCCGGAGCGGACGAATATATCTTATTAACAAAGTTTTTTAAGATATTTGCTGATGAGACAAGATTAAAAATCATTGCTGCACTGAGTATTTCGGAGCTTTGTGTTTTGGATATATGCGCAGTACTCAATATGACCAAGTCGGCAGTTTCACATCAACTCAGTACTTTGAGGCAAATGAGGGTGGTTAAGTCGAGAAAAGAGGGCAGAAGCGTATTTTATTCACTTGATGACGAGCATGTGTCTCAGGTATTTGAAATGGGACTTGCACACGTAGTTCACACTAAAGGAAAAGGAGAAGAAGAGGATGAAAAGAGTTTATAAGTTGGAAGGATTGGATTGTGCGGATTGTACTACAAAGCTTGAAAGAGCGGTTGCAAAATTGGACGGAGTAAATAAAGTCGGAATTAATTTCATTACACAAAAGTGTAGCGTAGAAGCGGATGATGAGAATGTATTTGACAGGGTTGAGAAATTCATAGTTGAGCAGGAACCCGATGTTGAAATAAGCGTATTGAAGTAGAAACGATAGATATTCTAATAAGTATATCGTAGCAAGAGTAAGCGATATGTAGATAGGTATATTAGAGTAAAAGCGATCAATATTGACATAGGTCTATTGCAAAAAGCTTTTAATATTCTAATAAGTATATCGTAGTAAGGGTAGCAATATAAAAATATGCATATTACAGTAACAAAAGCAGTCCCGAGAAACCCGTAGTAAAGTCGTATATTTATAGGAGTTGTTATGAATAAGAAACAAAAAAAGACGATCAAAAATATATTGATCGCAGCAGTTATATTTGTTGCAGCCGTTATTATAGAGAAATTAAATTTTCAATACGCCTCAATAATAAGTTTAGTAGGATTTACGATAGCGTATTTTACCGTAGGGCTGGGGGTCCTGAAAAAAGCCTTTAACAATATAAAGCGAGGAAAGGTATTTGACGAGAATTTTCTTATGACCATAGCGACAGTAGGAGCCTTTATACAGGCGGAATACGCCGAGGCGGTGGCAGTCATGATCCTATATATGCTGGGAGAATTTTTCCAGGGATTGGCAGTGGGAAGATCGAGAAAGTCTATAAGTGAACTTATGGATATAAGACCCGACTACGCCAATCTTAAAATGCCTGACGGTGAGATAATAGACGATATGGATCCGGAAGAGGTAAGAGTAGGAGACATCATAGTAGTTAAGCCGGGAGAGAAAGTTCCGCTTGACGGAGTGGTGATTCTCGGGGAGTCTATGATAGATACGGTTGCCTTGACCGGTGAGACCGTTCCGAGAAAGGTAAGGGCGAAAGACGTGATACTTAGCGGAAGCGTGAATATCGACGGGCTTTTGGAAGTGGAGGTCACCAAGGAATTCGGTGAGTCTACGGCAAGTAAGATACTTGACCTTGTTGAGAATGCTTCGGCAAGAAAGTCCGATTCTGAGAACTTTATAACAAAGTTTTCTTATTACTATACTCCGCTCGTTGTTGGACTTGCATTGTTTTTAGCAATAGTCGTGCCGTTTCTTACTCCGGACAGAAACTTTTCAAGATGGATAGAGATAGCACTTACCTTCCTCGTGGTTTCCTGCCCCTGTGCTCTTGTAATATCAGTGCCTTTAAGCTTTTTTGCCGGTATAGGTGCATCTTCAAGACTCGGTATACTGGTTAAGGGAAGTAATTACCTTGAGGCACTGGCACAGACAAAAACAGCTGTATTTGATAAGACAGGTACTTTGACAAAGGGTGTTTTTTCAGTGGTAGAGGTCATCAGCGAGGGGATGGAAGAAGAAGAGATATTAAAACTTGCCATGCTTGCGGAACAACATTCAGGACATCCTATAGCATTATCCGTAAAAGAAGCTTATAACGAAAGGTATAATGTATATACCGAGCTTGATAAGCATAAGATAGAGAACTTAAAACAGATCCCGGGTATGGGGATAAGTATAAGTATAGATGAAAAAGAAGTGCTTTTAGGTAATGCGGGACTTATGAAAGAATTTAATATAGAATATAAGTCTCATGATCATGAAGCCACACTTTTGTACATGGCTGTAGACTCAAAATATACGGCTTGCATAGTTATTTCGGATATTTTAAAAGAGGATTCAAAACAGGCTATAAATGGGCTGAAATCTATGGGAATTAATGATATAATAATGTTGACGGGAGACAGAAAAGAAGTTGCGGAGGCTGTAGCTGAGGAACTTGGCATAAGCAGGGTGTATTCTTCACTTCTTCCGGGAGATAAACTGGAAAAAGTCGAAGACTTACTTAATAAGAATACCGATAAAAAACATAAGCTTATCTTTGTAGGAGACGGTATCAATGATGCACCGGTACTTGCCCGTGCCGATATAGGTATCGCCATGGGAGGTCTGGGTTCTGATGCAGCCATAGAGGCGGCTGATGTAGTCATAATGAATGACGAACCCTCAAAGATAGCTAAGGGTATAAGGCTTGCTAAAAGAACACTTGCCATAGCAACCCAGAATATAGTATTCGCTCTTTTGGTAAAGGTCGTGGTACTTACCTTTACAGCCTTCGGTATGGTCAATATGTGGGCTGCGGTATTTGCGGATGTAGGTGTTACCTTGTTGGCGATCGCAAATGCCATGAGGAATCTGAACATTAAAAAAGTATAAAAGCAGTTACATAAGGCAAAATCTTTCGTCTTTTCCCGATCGACCGTTTTGTCTAAGGAGTATCCGTTGAATTCGGTTTTGGATGTATATGCAAAATATCACGCTGAAAGAAGTTTTATATTGAAATATTTTGCATATAAAACCCTTTGACAAACTGTAAATGATATTATTATTAAGGAGGCAGCGCTATGGTTAGTTTTAATAATTTGTATAACAATGCAAATATGGTAGAGGTGGCAAGCAAAGGTCCGGTAAAAGTTTTTGAACATCAGAGAGATCTTAGTGTGGAGAACGGTAACTCTATAAATGCTTACTTTGCATCCAAGATGAATGTGAGAAAAAGACAGGTGCTTATAGAGCTTAACGGCAATTCTTTCTGCACTCAGGCAGGGGCGATGCAATGGATAGCCGGAAACGTATCTATGGGTTCGGGGATTAAGGGTGTGGGAGACTTTATAGGTAAAGCTTTCGCATCTGCGGTTACAAAGGAATCTACCGCAAAGCCTGAATATACCGGTCACGGACTTGTAATGCTTGAGCCTACATACAAGCATATACTTTTGGAAGATATAGGAGAGTGGGGAAGTATAGTACTTGATGACGGACTTTTCCTTGCCTGTGATGCTTCACTTAACAAGAAGGTAGTGTCAAGGACCAATTTCTCATCTGCGGCTCTAGGAAAAGAGGGATTATTCAACTTAAGTCTTTCAGGTAACGGAATAGCGGTACTTGAGAGTCCGGTAGCAAGAGAAGAATTGGTTGAGATAAACCTTCAAAATGATGAAGTTAAAATAGACGGTAACATGGCTATAGCATGGTCGGCTTCTTTGCAATTTACAGTTGAGATGTCTTCAAAATCAATACTGGGCTCAGCAGTTTCAGGTGAGGGTCTGGTAAATGTATACAGAGGAACAGGAAGAATATTAGTAGCACTTACGTAATATTTTCGTAATATATTAGCACTAACAATTTAGTGTAAAAAAACCCATGACAAAGTTTATGGAAAAAGCAAGGCGCTTTTTTCTAAACTTTGTCTATTATTTTTTTAATAAATACAAGAACTTGAATATAATAGACAATAAAATGTTGGAAAAATATATAAGTGTAGTGTTTTTTTACTTAATGATGATGATATAGATCGTATAAGAGTGTTCATATAATTGTAATTGAAAATATATAGCCTTAAAATTATGTCTGTGATATACTTTTTTACAACAAATGGTTTTACCGAATTCAGTCAGGTAAAAAGATTTTATTAGGTTAGGAGTATAGATATGAAGAAGATAACTACCTTTATTTGTGCGTTTGCTTTTGCTGCGGCTCTGAGCATACCGGCTATGGCATCAGCAACAAAACAAGGGCCGGGTACGGTGGAAGTACAAAGCCCGCCACCTGAGGAGGCTGCTGTAAACAGCACATCGAATAAAGCAAATGTACCTATGTTGGTCACCAAGGATGATAAAGTATACATATATGTAAGTAAGATAACCAAGAAAATAACCCTTTATAAGAACGATCAGCTTATAAAAACGTGGGACTGTAATGTGGGTCGTAATTCTACAAGCGGCGATAAGAAGGTGGAAGGCGATAAAAGGACACCCAGCGGAAGCTTCTATGTATGTACGAGAAATGATAAGAGTGTAGCGTATCTGTCACTGGGATTATCTTATCCTTCAAGTGATGATGCCGACAGAGGATATGCTTCGGGACTTATAAGTGCGGCTCAAAGAGATGCCATAAAGACTGCTATTTCATCCGGAGTTATGCCTCCTTGGAATACACCTCTTGGCGGTGCGATAATGATACACGGTAATTATCGTGAAAACGGAGCTACAAGCGGTTGTGTTGCGGTTGCGAATGATGTTATGGATGTGTTATGGCAATACTGCATGTTAGGTGCAAAAGTTGACATAGGACCGTAAAATAAATAGATAAAATAAAAAAATACTCTGTTTTATAAAATGCTCCCTTTGGGATGATAAGTGAATGAAAATGCCTCTTATCAAACCTGGGGAGCATTTTGTATGGAAGAATGTCCGAAAAGTAATAATACCGTACCATATTTCACTTAAAAAAAGACGGTACGGTATTTCGGATATTATTTTACTTATCAGATCCCAAGGAGAAGTACAGGCATTTAAAATCCGCTATAGATCAAGCGATACAGCTTATCAAAATAAGAATTATCTTTTTCTTCATACTGTTTTTCACGCTCTATTATATCGGGGCGGTCGCTTATGATTGCGGCTATTGATTTATAGAGGTATTTGCTTATGAGATCGGGATCGTTGATAGTCCAGACGAATACCTCCTTGCCCTCGCTTTGTGCCTGTATGACCAGGCTGTCGTTGAATGAGAAGTCTTCTATGACAAAAAAGTCCACATTACTTAATGAGAAATTCCCGAATTGCAGGGGGATAACATATCCGGTCTGTATCTCGGGGGCTTTACTTTCGATCTCTTCCATAATACTAAGATCTAGCGACATGGTCTTATATTCCGTAGTCACCCCAAGTCTTCTCATCTCATTAATAAAAAGTTCGGCATAGTTATCGGGTTCTTTGCCGTGAGGCTTAAGCTCTACCAAAAGCTTCATATCAAGTTCTTTGGCTCTTTGTACAAATTCCTCAAAAGAAGGAATACGGCTTGTAAACTCTCCCTGCTTTATAGGAAGTCCCACAACCTCATCAAAATTCATATCCTGAACTTTTTTATCGATGCCGGCAAGTCGCTTTAAGTTATAGTCATGCATGACGATGAATTTGTTGTCTTTGGTAAGCAGTATGTCAAGTTCGACATAATCAGCCTTTGCCTTAGCAGCGCCCTCTAAAGCTTCAAGAGAGTTTTCCACTCCTGCTAAGGTATAACCTCTGTGACCTATCACAAGTACATCAGTGTTGAGAGCACCGGAGTAAAGACTGTAACCCGCATGTCCCAAGACTATCATAAGAATAAGGCTTACAACAGCAGCGGATAATTTACGCTTTCTAAGTTGCGTACTGTCATAGCAGACTATACTGAAGATAAAGTCATCATAGGTAATGACTATCCTTACGATAATAGATATTATGATAAGTTTGGACATTACCAAAAAAAAGAAAAATACAATGCGTACCACTGTATAAAAAATAGTATTGTATAAGCTGCTGTCACCGGACTTATCAATAAATCCGAATATAAAAGCGAGAACTGCAAGAGCACTCAGACCTATGGCAAATAAGATCGTTTCAAACTTGGCGAAAAGAAAAAGCAGCTTTAGTTGCCCTCTTTTTGTAATTGCCAAACTCTTTCTCATATTAAAAGAAAAGGTGTATTTATTAATTACCGTGAGCGGAATAGAAAAAATCAAACGAAAATTAATATATGCACATAGCAAAAGAAAGGCATAATAAATATATTTTCCAAGTTCCGTCTTTACCAGTTCCCCGGTGATAAACTTAGGTATGAAAAGCTTTTGTGTAAACATTGAGCTTAGACCCAGGTTTGAAAGGGGTATCATTAATATAAAATATATCAAAAAAAAGCAAAGCTGCTTTAAGCTGAGGCTTTTCCATTTTAAGAAAGCTGTCTTAAAATTAGTCTTCCACGAAAAGTCGCTGTTCTTATAAGAATAATAAACCATAAGAGTCAGGGCGGAGAATTCGAAGAAAATAAGTCCGCTTATCAATAATACAAGTATAATAAGCAGGAAAACACTTAGCGGAGTTTTGAGTATTTCTATGAAATTATCCTTGGTAAGATTCTCCTGTCCGGAAGTTGTCAATATAAGTTGGAATATAAATCCGATCAAATATCTACCCACCGTGCTTAATGCAAGCTGTAAAAAGACAGCCCTCGAATAGTAGGTGAATTTATTCTTATAGATATTTTGCCATACGTCTTTGTTTATTTGTTTAATATTAATATTCATAAAATTCCTTTGCAGATAGATAATATATTTTAAGAGCATATAAAAAAGTAAAAAAATCCAAAATCCACATAACGGATCTACCGGATATTAATTCCCATGCCTATGCCTTGGGACAAAGCAGGTATAAAGTATAAGCGGATATGTAACTTTTACATACATGCCGATCGATAATTCTTTTTATACAAAACAGTTAAAGTCTTCATGCTGAGAGGTCTATATATAAAATAGGATAGCATATTTAACATGCGTATACAATAAAGTACACTTGTTCTTGTCTGCTTTGTCATTGATTAGAACTGACGTTTAAGTTATACTAAGTAAAGCAGTTTTTTGGTGAAAGAACAGCCACGGATCTGTAGATCCGGTTTTTAGCACTAAAGCAATAAAGCGGATATTTGGAGAGTAAAATGAATAAAGAATATATAAAAATAAGAGGAGCCAATGAGAATAACCTTAAGAATATCTCTCTTGATATTCCCAGGGGAAAGCTTGTAATACTTACCGGACTTTCGGGATCCGGCAAGTCCTCTCTGGCATTTGATACCATATATGCGGAGGGACAAAGAAGATATATGGAGTCTTTGTCATCCTACGCAAGAATGTTTCTCGGGCAGATGGAAAAACCGGATGTTGAAAGCATAGAGGGGCTTTCTCCGGCTATATCGATAGATCAAAAGTCAACCAACAGAAATCCCAGATCTACGGTAGGTACGGTTACGGAAATCTATGACTACTTAAGGCTTTTATATGCCAGAGTGGGAACCATACACTGCCCAAAGTGCGGCAAACAGATAGAAAAACAAAGTATAGACCAGATGGTAGACAGGATACTGGAACTTGCGGAAGGTACCAAGTTCCAAGTGCTTGCACCCATAGTTAAGGGTAAGAAGGGCAGGCATGAAAAGGTGCTTGCACAGGCTAAAAAAAGCGGCTATGTAAGAGTTGTTATAGACGGCAATGCTTATGAGCTCAGCGAAGACATAGAACTGGATAAAAATATTAAACACAGCATAGAAATAGTAATAGACAGACTTGTGATAAGAGAGGGGATACAAAAAAGACTTACAGAGTCTTTGGAGAATGCCCTGCATCTTGCGGACGGATATGCGCTTATAGATGTGATAGGAGGGGAGAGTATAAACTTTTCGCAAAACTTTGCCTGTCCGGACTGCGGCATATCCATAGAAGAGCCGGAGCCGAGGACATTTTCTTTTAATAATCCTTTCGGAGCCTGTCCGGACTGCGTGGGACTGGGATATACCATGGAGTTTTCGGAAGATCTTATAATACCGGATAAAAGCCTCAGTATCAATCAAGGGGCTATAACGGTAATGGGCTGGCAAAGCAGCTCGGATAAGAAAAGTTTCAGCAATGCACTGCTTAGAGCACTTTGTGACAGATTTAACTTCGACCTTGATACGCCTTTTGAGGATTATCCCGAAGAGATAAAGAATATTATACTCTACGGTACGGATGTGGAGGTAAATGTAGAATATACCGGTCAAAGAGGTCACGGAGTATATCCGATAGCCTTCGAGGGGCTTATAAAAAATGTTGAAAAAAGATATAGGGAAACCTTTTCCGAGACGGCAAAGGCGGAGTATGAGCAGTATATGAGGATACTGCCCTGTAAGACCTGTAAGGGTAAAAGACTTAAGAAAGAAGCTTTGGCGGTTACGGTGGGCGATAAGAATATATTCGATGCTACGGATACCAGTATAGCGAATTTTAACATGTTTATGGAAGAACTTAAGCTAAGTCCTACCAGGCAGGCTATAGGTATGCAGATCATAAAAGAGATAAGAAACAGAGTTAATTTCCTTATAGATGTCGGACTTGATTATCTTAGTTTAAGTAGAAATACCGGTACGCTAAGCGGTGGAGAGGCTCAGAGAATAAGGCTCGCAACGCAAATAGGCTCGGGGCTTGTGGGGGTGTGTTATATACTTGACGAACCCAGCATAGGCCTGCATCAAAGGGATAACGACAAACTGCTCGGTACGCTTAAACATTTGCGTGATCTGGGTAATTCCGTAATAGTAGTAGAGCATGATGAGGATACGATGTTCGAGGCGGACCATATAGTCGATATCGGACCGGGAGCCGGCTCTCACGGAGGTGAGGTAGTCGCACAGGGTGATGTAAAGGCTATCATGAAGTGTAAAAAATCCATAACCGGACAGTACCTTTCTAAAAAGATAGTGATTCCGGTACCAAAGGAGAGAAGAAAGCCTACAGGCACTTTAAGAGTATACGGTGCAGCTGAGAATAATCTTAAGAATATAGATGTAGACTTTCCGCTTGGTGTTATGACCTGTGTGACCGGTGTATCCGGATCAGGTAAGTCTTCTCTGGTAAATGAGATCTTATACAAGGCACTTGCCAAGAAATTAAACAGAGCCCATACGATACCCGGAAAACATAAATCCATAAGCGGTATAGAAAATCTTGACAAGGTAATAGATATAGACCAGTCACCTATAGGAAGAACCCCACGCTCCAATCCTGCGACCTATACCGGAGTATTTGATATGATAAGAGATCTTTTTGCGGCTACTACGGAGGCTAAGGCAAAGGGCTATGCCAAGGGAAGATTCAGTTTTAATGTAAAGGGCGGAAGATGTGAGTCTTGCAGCGGAGACGGTATTATAAAGATAGAAATGCACTTCCTGCCGGATGTGTATGTACCCTGTGAAGTCTGCGGAGGAAAAAGGTACAACAGAGAGACACTTGAGGTAAAATATAAGGGAAAAAGCATACACGATGTTCTTGAAATGACTGTAGAAGAGGCTCTTGAATTTTTTGAGCACATACCGACCATACAAAGAAAGATACAGACCTTAGTGGATGTGGGACTTTCTTATATAAAACTCGGTCAGTCTTCAACCAAGTTAAGCGGCGGGGAGGCACAGAGAATAAAGCTTGCTACCGAACTTTCAAGGCGAGGTACGGGTAAGACGGTATATATTTTAGATGAGCCGACTACGGGACTGCATTTTGCGGATGTGCATAAGCTGGTGGAGATCCTCAGAAGGCTTTCCGAGGGCGGCAATACGGTAATAGTTATTGAGCATAATCTGGATGTGATAAAAACAGCGGATCATATTATCGATATAGGTCCCGAAGGAGGAGACGGAGGCGGCAGGGTAATCGCCTGCGGTACGCCGGAAGAGATCGTTAAGGTCAAGGAGTCGTATACGGGGAAGTATCTGAAGAGGTATCTGTAGCACATAAGCATCTTGAATTTGCAACCATCTTCTAAATCTGCTGTGCATTTTATGCAGTCTGCGGAATGGATTGCTAATTTACGTAAGTTATACCGGCTTATATAATGACTGAGTAAAGTTGATTTTGCAGATAGGTTTTAGTTGTGTGAGTGCAGAGAGGTATATGTAATGCGGTTTATCAAAATAGCAATGGTAAGATATAACAGAGCTTGTTTTGATGTGGATTCTAAAAAGTGCAAAGTGTCATAGTTATTAGACTTCAAGGAGGTGACGGATATGTTGATTGCGTTTTGTATATGGTCATTGTTAGCTTTGTTGTTTTTTGTATCCGGGATCTGTACTTGGTCGGCTAAGAAGCCTATGGTTTTTTGGGCTCATGAAAGGAAGATCGAGGTAAGTAATGTCAAAGCTTATAATAAGGCACTTGCATTTTTGTATTTTGTATATGCATTTGTTATTTTGATTTTAGGTATTCCTATGTTATTTAGCCGGCAAAATTCAGCAGGTTTTATAATACCTGTTTTAGGGCTGCCTATAGCTTCTATACTGATGATTGCAGTGTATGTAACATGTATAGAGGCAAAATACAGGAGATAGGGTGAATGTTAGCGTTGTTAAAGTAATCTTGGGGTGTATACTGTATAGTGAATTACTTTGTAAATTTCCAACTACAGTGGAATTTGACAGATATAAAATACCTCTAAAGTAATAAATTGTGATGTTTAATTTATTACTTTAGAGGTGAAATTTTTACTCTATGTTATCTATGTTTAAGCTGTATCCAAGGACTTCTCCCACATCCTTAATGTTACCTGTAAGTGTAACCTGTGCATCTTTGGAAAGTTCCGCGACTTTAGCTTTAGTTTCATCATTTTTTATATAACATGTAACGCCTATAAATGCAAATTGGTCATCCGGTAAAAGAGAGATGTACTTTCCTGAGCTGTCTATAGCACCAAGCCTGCCGGTAATACGCACATTTTCGCCCTTGTGACTTTCGCTTGCTTTTAGAGCATTTTCTGCTAATTCTGACATTAGATCATTAACAGAGTATGTTGTATATTGTACTTCGGTTTCAGCAACCGTAGTTACAGCTTCTTCTGATGAAACCTCTGCAGCTGCTTTATCTGCAGACTCGTTTTCAGTGGCTTGAACGCTTGTATCAGTTGCTGTTTTAGCATTGTTTTCGCTGCTTTTTTCTGATTTGTTCTTCGGAACTATCGCAGCTATGACAACTATTACTGCAATTACGATAAACCAGGGTTTTTTGTAGAACGGTTTTTTATTAGACATTTCATATCCTCCAATTAATATTAATTACAAATATA
>ERZ773233.603-NODE-603-length-23272-cov-5.076926_pt1 | contig 23272 bp, 16 predicted proteins | sample MGYA00580991_ERZ773233 | MGnify/ENA primary metagenome ERZ773233 (study PRJEB29015, sample SAMEA2738178) | human oral metagenome | biome: human oral; feature: human-associated habitat; material: saliva | place: China | collected 2161 ...
TATAGCATAATATACTATGAATCAGTGGAATATTAGGCTTTTAAGGGCTGACTACTTATTTCTTAATAGAAAAGAGAGTTTCTATCTCATCTTACTGGATAGCTGTATCGGTTAAAATCGTACAATCCTTTATTCTGATTAGGTAAACGGTCGTATTCCACACTTATAGATAGTGAGTTTTGTTTATGTTTACCCCATTGGTAAGAAACGCCACCACCTATTCTATCCATAAACTTATACATAGGCATTCCATAAGCACTACTCATATAAGGAAAGAATCCACTACCCCAATACATAGGCGAGAGTCCCATTGCGTATCCATCAATAGCATAATTTCCAATTGCCCATGGAGCGAAGTTGCCAGAATTAAATGCTTTCTGAACAAAGAAATATGCGCTCCAATGATCATTAAACCGATAATTAAACAATGCATTAACACCTGCTGTTGTATAATTAGAGCCACTATAGGTTACATTATTTATATAACCACCTATTGCCAATGTTGCCTTTGGCGATAAATCGGTTACATACATTAACGACACATCTTGTGTAAATCCTGCACTATGAGAATATCCACGTCCTAAGTTTGCAAATACAGATGCACTAAGATTTACATTCAGACCTTTGTGCAAACGCCATAAATCAAATCCTTCACCATAATTCCAATAAGGATAGTAAACATCATTATTGTTTATAGTTCCACTATATTCATCGAAAGATTGTAGGTTTTGGGGCGTCTGGTGCTGATTGCGTTCTTCTGCTAACTGACGTGCATATTCTTTCTCTTCCTCTGTTGCTTTCCTGGCTCCTTGCAAATGTGGAGATACTATAGGTGCAACAACTATCGTATCTATATTACTTTTAGAAATATCTTGTGCATATATTTCTAAACCAAGGAATAATGCTATCGTTATGACAAATATCTTCTTCATACGTTGCAAAATTACTTTTTTGGCATTTAATTACCAAGAAAATTAAAAGTATTTAATCTTTTCTACCTATCTATTTAACAATATGTTCTCTTCTCATTATCAATGGAGGGTCTGTAGAAAAAGCAAATACGGTTGTAGAATGGAACTCTTTTTCTGGCGATATTGCCGTATTTATTTCTTTTTTATTGCCATCATAACCTGCACGAATGGGTTGAAACGAGATGCCTGTACTTAATTTCCCATAAGAGTTTATGTGTAAAGATGGTTCACATATATGAACTGTCATAACTCTCCCACTCTGTTCGTCAAAAAGAATTGCAGCTGGATTTTGTGTTTTAGATGGATGTCGTAATTGAAATGTGTGGTTATAGCCATTCTGGAAATTATTTATGCGCTCTCCTAACTCACGTGGCTGATTGAAGTCTAATGAGGTATAACGCATTTTCTTTTGCTTATGGGCTAATTTCTGGCTCGCATTCAAAGCATTCGTTTTATATGAATCTATCCACAAATATTGCTTTAAGATAGAACGATTAGTATCGCCAGACAAATTGAAAACAATACCATTAGTAATTTGACAGTGTGTTGAAATAGTAGAACTTACATTATAATCAATATCAAGAGCGTTCTGGTCGGATAGCGTATAAGTTACAGATATGCTTAATTTGCCTTTATGCTCACCATTAATAATATCGGTAATACAACGAAATGTTGCTGTCTGACTTTCAACATTCACTACCTCCCAAACTTTATCTGCTGATACAAGGGGAGCATTTTCTGCATTATTTATGAGTGTAGCTCCAAGTGTTATGTCGTCTTTATAGTTAGATATGTGTGCATAGCCTTTTATCACTGGTTCCAATCTACCATTCCAATTGCGTACTTCGAGTTTCATAACACGTGCACCATAGTTGCTTACTACGGCATTCATACCAGTGTTATTTCGTAATTCAAAAGTCTTTATTTCTTGGGCTAACAGCGCAAGAAAGAAAAAACAAGCTAGTAGTGTAGAAATTAGACGTTTCATATTTCTTAATTTTAGGTGTATCTACTTACGTAGTTCTATCTTATACGATTGTTGCAAAAGTAGTCTTTTTTTTCGAAAGAGAGATTATTTAGAAGAGAATTCTTTTATTTCACCTTATTTTATATTCACTCAAGTTTAATTGCCTGAATTATCTCGCATCATTCTTTAAGCTATTTTTGTTAGCATCAATATCGAAAACGTTCTACTATTAAATATAGGTGTTGCTGGGAAGAGAGAATGATTGTTTATGCCTACGTTTTAAAAGTGCATTTTATTGATAATAGAAAATCTTTGCCAGTGCCCAATGTCTTGCTATTGATGTCAGCAACACAATAAAGATAGCCTGTAGATACCTTAATTATTGGTTCACATTTAATAAAACATCTCTGCCTATCTTATTTCTCTCTGTCTTTACATATTTTGTGCTATGCCAACCTTGTAATCTGCAGCTATAAATAGTGTATAGAAGAAGTTGATAATGGGAGTCTACAATAATTCTCTCATAACATACCATCGTTTCTTATATATATGCGCAGCTTTTTATATATGTAATGAACATTGTTTCTAACGCTAAACAGAGTTTTACTTACACGTAAATAAAGTTCTACTTACACGTAAGTAAAGTTTTACTTACATGTAAATAAAGTTTTACTTACATGTAAGTAATACTGTTTAATCGGTATATCGTTGATATGGAAGTCTTGTGTAACTGCAACGAAGTAGTGATATAATTACGAGAGAGACGAGAGTTTCAGACGGTAGAAACAGCAACTAACAACATTGCCAACATTTTTCTTATTCGTCCATATAGTAGGCACAAACTATTTGGGCAGAGCAATTAAAAAGGCTGAACGTACCTACCCGTTCAGCCTTTCTTATTTGTGCTATAAAATTTGGATCAGAAATAAAGTCCGCATCTCATAGAAAGGAGTATAAGACTTTAGCTCAGTCACAATTTTTACTGAATAATAATAGTCTTGCCATTTATAATATACATTCCTTTTGGCAGAGTGTTTAAGTTGTGCAAACCTTTAGCAACCAATTTGCCATCAACGGTATAAACATCGTACGATAGGTTTACATTCCCTACAATATCGTGAATATTGGTTGTAGCAGTTACGCTTATTGGCTCAGATTCGGAACCATCGGGATATACAGCAGTAACTTTATAGCTATGCGTAGTTCCTGGTTTCAGTTTATCATCGGTGAACGATGGAGATGTTGTGCTTACAATAAGCGAATCGTTACGATAAATATTATAAGCAGCAGGTCCGTTACTTGCGTCGAACGTAATATCGTCTATCATGAAAACCAGTCCTTGACTCGCAGGTGTAGTGTGTCGTATTGCGAAATAGCGTGTACCCGAAGGCAGCTGTGTTGTTATTTCATTCCATACAGCCGACTCTTGTTTATACGTATCTATTTTGCTGAAACTAGCAGGTTTATTATCGGTAGGCGATGCTAACACTTCGAAAGTTTCTGTTGTCTGGCTGTTTCCTTGCGCATTGTTCACCCAGAAGCTAATGGTTTGTTCCTCTTCAGATAGAGGCTGGCTAATCAACCAGTTATCAGCACCTATAACGTTTCCTTCTGCATTTTGTTGGTACATTGCTACGGCGGCTTTACGTCCAGAGTGTGGAGCTATATCTTTAGTGCCACGGAAATAGTCGTCGGGTTTCCAATTTATAAAAGCGAATTGTTCACCTTGATGTGGATAGCTAACTTGTGCGCTAAGCGGAATAGCATAGCCTTTATCAGCATCAAATGTAGTCCACTTTCCAAAGTCGGTTTGCCAAGCTTCGTAGCTTTCAAAGTTTTCTCTTATGGTTTCTTTTGTTGTTTCTGGTTTATTCCACAACAGTTCTACCATACCCACCTTGTCGGTTTTACTTGTTAAGTTGGTTGGTGGAAGCACGTTTGCTTTTTCTAGAATAATATTTGCTAAGTCGGTGTTGTTTGCAGTTTGCATATCGTTAGCAACTGTTAGTTCAGCCTTTATACTGTGTTGCTCGCTTGGGTCGAGAATAGTGGTGGCGTAACTAATAGGGATAACAAACTCTTGCAACAGAGATAAGCTTTTGGTGATATCCGATTGATGGATAACTTTATTGTTTAACGAAACCTTTACAGCAGCATGGTCTATCTTGTCGAGACCTAAATTGCTAACCTTTACTTTTAAGTTCACAGTTTGTCCCTTATTTACACTTGCTGGTGCAGAAAGCTCAACTGCGCCATCGCACTGCAATGGGTCTGAAATGCTTATATTGTCTAAGTACACAATATTTGGAGAGGCATCGGCAGCTATAGCCTTTACGTGCATGAGAATGTAGTCTTGGGTGGTAAGAGTTTCTGGCAAGTCTACAATTTCAGTTATCCATTTTCCAACCTTTGTATCGCTGGCGAAATCGTGTATCCATACAGGGTCTGTAACTGTACCGTCCATCTTTTCGAAGGTAATCTCTAACCGAACAGGAGTTTGTGCCTTTGCATTGTAACTAAAACCTAATTTAGGCTGAGTAGTTCCACGCATATCAATTTTTCCAGTTGTAATAGTAGATGTACCTGCAGCACGAGGTTTAAAGAACAAACAGCCTCCATCATCGTCAGACGATTCGTTGCTAGTAAGTCGCCACAATACTTTGTCGTTAGAACTGGTAGTCTGGAATAATTGCTGTTCGAAAGTAGCATTTCTGAAACTGTTACGATATGGAAGCGTATAAGGCACTCCCAAAATAATGCTTGCTGTTGCAAACTCGCTACTTAAGCCATTATAGTTTGCAGCAATAGCCCATTTTCTGTAGCGTTGTGCGCCAGTCTTAGTGTTTATACCATCTACAGTGTATTCTGTTAAGCCATTCTTTGCAATTGCAATATGGTTGCCAAGCCCATTCTGATTAACATCATATATATCGTAATCAACTTTAGATGGTTCTACTACACCACCGTGAGCACCTTTGGCAGGTTCCCATGTAAGTTTAACCGAAGTGCCTTGGTCTATTGCTTTCACTACAGGTTCTGCGGGGAGATCCTTTCCTATGTATGCTCTCCGTGTAACACTTGTTCCATTGCCATTTTCGTTGAAAGCAATAGCAATATAGTTATTAATTCCTTGCGTAGGGTTCTCGTCAATAAGTTTGAGTTCAGCACCAGGCGTAGGAGCAACAAATGTTTTTAGTATTTTAGTTCCATTGCGCAATTCAATCTTCTTAATAGCAGTAAGCTGATTTCCATTGATTGCTTTAGTTGGAGCCTTAAAAGTAATAGCAGCCTTTAATGCGCCCGTTGGATTTGCTATAACATTCATATTCTCTACTGCTGCAGGAGCATTTGTTGTGGGAATAGGCTCAACACCCATTTCGCCTAAGTAGATGAAGCTTTTTTTTGCGTCAGAAATTGCGTGAAATCCAATGTAATAATCGCCATCACTCTGTGGAGTAACTTGTGCGCTAAACTCATGGTATTGCGGATCTGTAAGTTCAATGGGCGATATAACATTAGTTGTCATAGATTGAGCTGTTGGCGCATTGCCCATTTTAACCTCTAATCGTTCTTTGTATTCTTCTTCAGCATTGCTAGCTCTAAAGCTAATTTTATAAGTTTTACCAGCTTTCAACTTTATAGGAGGGCTCATCAACCAATCGTCGCCAGCATTATTGCGACTATACGAGTAGCGGAAAGCTCTTCCTTTTTCTTCATCATCATACCATCTCCATGTAAACCCGTCATCGTTTCCATCGACAATAGTATAGATGAGAGCATCGTTTTTGTTTCTAAAATCATCGAAGTATGGCGTGTCGAAAACGTTACCAGTAACCTTATATTCACTTACTGTTATCTTGCTACACTGAGTAGTATTAACGGCTTGTACACCGTATGCATAGCCTGTTCGTGTAGTTTCGGGCAAAGTTTCTGTAAAAGTAGTAGCTGTTAAGTTTGAAGCAACCTTTATAGTATCTATACTACTGAAACGATATACATTGTAAGTAAGGTTTCCTATATAGCCTTGATGAAGTCCTTGTGTAGGTTTGTCCCAAGACACTGTAGCTTTACGCGTGTCGTCTATTTTTAAATCTACATAGTCTAAAGGAAGTGGTTCATCGTTTCCTATATACTTTTCGTATTTTGCCTTAGGGCTTTTTCCACCCTCGTTGGTTGTAACAATAATGAAATGGTTCATACCTTCTTCCACTTGGATAGATGTTTGTGCCACCTGCCCCGGAAGCACCGTTCCTGTTGCCACCTGTTTGTTGTTGGCTGTGATGGTATAAGAAAGGGGCTTATTGGTTGCAAGAGTAGTACCATCAAATTGAGTTTCAGGAGCTTTGAATGAAATATAACCAGTGGTTGATGCACCATTGAATTGAGTTTGCAAATCGGTTGCTACATTTGGAGCTGCAGCTGCTGCTTTTGGCATAGGAATTACCATACCTAAGACTGTAGCTTTTTCCATTGAACCTACAGCTGTAACATGTCCATCGTTTAGGTCTACTGTATATAATGTACAGTTGCCATTAGCCGTTTTTGCAGCCCAATAAAATTCGTTAGTATTAGGGTCTATTTCTCCAGTTTGATAGAAATGGTTTTCTGCCTCGTCCTTTACGTTTATACCTGTACTACCCTTTAATGTTTCTACACCTGTTGTGCGATCTATCTGATAAAGGTTTCCATCGTCTGCAACACCAAACGCTCTGCCATCGTTAGTTATTCCGAGAGCAATATAACTGTGTTCAGCTTTTGCTATTGTGGTTCGTGTCAATGTTCTATAATCTATAACACCCCACTCTAACGATTTCAAGTTTGCTGAATAAAACTCACCAAAAACTTCACCTGTCTTAGGGTCTATAGCTGTTTCTGTAGCTATAACGTTCCAACTTTTTGGTTGAAGCGATTGCTCTATTAACTCCCATGTATCTGTGTTGAATGCATAGTGAGTAACTCCCAGAACTCCATAAGCCGCATAAGTATCATCGACATAAATACAATGTAGCTCATCATCGACAATACCACAACCTCCATTTAGTAATCCTTTTTTAAAGGGAGCAAGTTCTGTAAAATCGATTGATTGCGTTGGAAAAAATGAATAAACGCCAAGCAGATTATCGGTTACAACATTTCCCCAAATACATTGCTTTGGATTTACAAGTAAGTGTTGTGTATTACGTTTATGGTTGATCTGCATTGTGCTTTTCTCTTGTGTCTTAGGCATCTTAGCCTTAAACACAGAAAGAATATTGTTTGACACTACCTTTTTAGCCGAGATAAACTCTGAGGGAAGAAGGTTACCAGACCTGATTTGTAGCACAGACTGTGGTTCAGGTTGTGCATTAGTAGGCAACGATATTAGTAACGACAATAAAGTGCCTAATAAGAATGTAGATTTTTGTTTCATTTATATTAAAATTAATAAGTAGACTTATACCTTATAGTATATATGGAGACAATGCAAATTTGTTCGAAACATTATAACGGCTGATATATGTGTTCCAAAAGAAGATTGTGAAGATACATAGACAACATTTATTTATTTGCTATAAAACGATTGCTCGGTTGTTTCCATAAAGATTTATTTTCGCTGCAAAATTACAAATATAATTTTATACTCAGCACTATCAACGTTTTTTTATACATTTAATTTTAAGATTGACATATAACTGTTTTTACAAAAGGCAACAACGCATAGTTTTCATCTCTCTCATATTTATATACATCAAAATAGGTACGGTGGGAAAAAGATAGATTTTTCTCGGAAAAAAGCACGATTGTAAAGTTGCAGTTTTTTGTGATATCTAAATTGCAACTGAGAGATATCTAAGACGCAACTGACAGATATCTGAAATGAACGTTACAGATATCTGAAACAAAAGATATACATCTGATGGGCTTTTCTTGATTTTGCTATACACTTTTTGTTTGATTAAAAACCTTGCTGGATAAAGACTCGAATGCGAGTATAAATAAGCAATTTATATAATTAAACCGAAAGCCTACGATTTTGAACTTTTATGGAAGTAGGACTCGTAAGGTACGGCAGTAGGACTCGTGGGGCACGACTGTATAACCCGTGGGGCACGGCAGTACATTTCGTTGATATTAACAATTGGGGCTTTCGGCTTAACAAATTTTTATTATGGCATTTTATAAAAAGACCAAAATGAAAGTGAACGGCAAATGGTATCCTAAAGCCGTTTTAGTATCGAGTCCGGCAACAACAGAACAAGTGGCAAAACGCCTGGCAGCAGAATCGACGGTAAGTCCTGCCGATGTGCGTGCAGTGCTGACGGCATTGGGCGGTGTGATGGGCGATTTTATGGCACAAGGTCGTTCGGTGAAGCTGGACGGTGTAGGTTCGTTCTACTTTACGGCAGTTACAAACAAGAACGGTGTGGCAACGGAGAAAGAAGTATCGGCGAACCAAATTAGTGGCGTTCGTGTGCGCTTTATTCCCGAAACCCGATATCGTGGAGCAGGCAAGGGCAGGGTGTCTACCCGAGGTTTATCGGACGTAGACATTGAGTGGAACGAATGGAAAGGCGAAGAAAAAGAAGCTGACCCAAAGAAACCCGAAGGCGGTGGCGGACAACCACACCCGTAAGGTAGCACAAGCGTAGCGTTATGTAAAGATTATGGAGAGGGTGTGCTCAAATAGGCGCGCCCTCTCGAAGTTTTTCCTATTAAAGCACAACTTTCGTCGTTGTTGTATTTTGGCTAATATGACAAAATTATTTTCGAAAGACAAAGGTTCCTTAGATATCAATTTGCATTAAATAGTTGGTAATGCGCATCAAATCACTTTTTCTTGTCAATTCATCAGTATATTTCTGTGGAATGGAAGTATAGCCAAACTTTGCTCCGAGCATAGCACAGGCCACAGCAGCGTTGGTGTCGGCATCGCCACCCTCATTAACTACTCTGAGCAAGCCCTCTTCAAAGTCGTTTGCATGGAACAGGCACCATAATGCTGAACCCAGAGCCTTTAGCGTGTATCCTATGCTCGAAGGCTCGTCAAGTTCCAGACCCTCAATGCCGTTATAGTATGCCTTGTCGATATATTCTGCGATGCTTTTATCGTATTTGTTGCCGATTGTCATTATCTGTGAGTAGGAAAGCTGTTCGTCGTGCCATATTAAGTGGTTTATAATTTCAGAAACAATAACGCAAGAACCCACACAGCGCGGGTCGAAATGGGTAAGTTTACAGACATCTTCTGCTGCTTGTGCCACATTCTCCTTCTTTAATCCTATTATTGCAGTGCGCATTACAGAACCGTTGGCTGCATTTTTGGTTCGTGTCATTCGCCAAATCAGTTCTGCCACTTGGTGTGGTTTCTCCACATATTCGGCTATCGACAGCACTTTAAGGGTGGTTTGTCCTACACCACGTGTTTCGGGAGCATAGACCCACTGCTTGAAATTCCTTGCAATGGTGTGCAGATTTATGCCCTTATCCTCAATAATAGCATTGGCAATGCACAGCATCATATCTGTATCGTCACTCCAACTGCCTAGCTGGAACTTTGCTCTATGGTAGTCTCTGATGATTTGGCTGTATTCTTTCAGTCCACCAGGATACTTCTCCCTTACTTCTGTCTTCGACATAAATTCAGTGCCCAAACCGAGTGCATCGCCAATGGCTTGTCCGAAAATAGTACCGTATATCTTATCTTTTGTTTCCATTTCTTTTGCTAATTTCCAAATTACGTTCTTTTGAATTGAAGCGCATAAGTATCATGCTGTATTTTATTCTTGTTACTTACTATATACTTGTTCTTTGCTACTGTTGAAACTGGTTAGGGCATGTTTTCGTCCGAATAGGAATGGTGAAAGATGCAGCAGGTCTAAGACTTTGCAGATGCCAAGACTACCGATTACACAGATGGGCAACGAGATGCAAAGAAACAACAAGCGTGTTGAATCGAAAGATAAATAAGGTATAAACACTTTGCAGCATAATGTGAATATGGGCGAGAAGATGTATAGAATCAAAGAGTTGCGTCCTAAAAACAACAGTATTTCTTTCGATTTAATTGGGACGTATGGAAACACAGTTAGCAAGAAAGAAAACACGAAATAGACTATCATTGTACCTCCTACTGTGGCTCTATTGAATGCCGAAGGATAGAAATAAAGAATTGCCAAGACTACAAGCGACCACCACGACCTACGGAATATGGTAAGAAAGGAAAGTGAACTTTGACGAACAAGAACACCAACAAGGAAATACATTGCACATGTAAACGAGATAATTCCTGATAGAGAAAGGACATAATAAGCTATTCCTAAGATTATAAGGCGTGAAAAAGCTGAGGCTTTTGCCCATCGGAAGACAGAAAAGTAAAGCGTTCCACAGATTATCAGAGTGTGAAGATACCAATATGGACCTAACGGATGTAGGCACAACCTATCGAGTATAACCTCTACAGTCAATATCGGAATATGGTCTCTTACAGGCAACAGCGATGACATAACAACATATCCCACCTCCATAACAACGTAAGGTACAGCAAGCCACAATACCGTCCGACCATAACTTCGTACCGGTTTATTCACTTTCGACAGATAACCCGATATAATCAGGAAGCCAGGCATGTGGAAGGTATAGATGAAACTCTTCAGATAAGGATAGCCATCGCCGATATAGGCAAGATGAAAAGTTATCATTAGGAGAATGAACAGAGCCTTAAGAAAATCTAATTCCTCAATTCTTTTCTTTCCTTCTTCGCTTTGGTTAGATGGTATATTCATATTGCTACAGTTGCTTTTATTGTGCAAAAGTACTTATTTTCAGGATATTTGCCAAACGAATGTTTTACATAAGGTGATAAGATTATGGTGTTTGTATAAGCAAATAGTGGTTGTTCTGAACTTCAAAACAACCACTATAGTTGAACTAAACAAAACACCAGTGTGTGTTATGTGTATGAAATAACTTACTTAACACATACTTTCTTGCCGTTTATAATATAGATTCCGTGTGAAGGTTGTGTATTGTTTGGCAAGCGTTGTCCGTTAATGGTAAAGATAGTTGTCTGTGTGTTGCTGACTTGACTAATTATAGTGCTGATACCAGAAAGGTCGTGCTCTGATATTCTGGTGAAATCTCCCCATTGTTCTGCCTCAGCATATTCATTTCTATGACCTTTAGGCACTTTTAGTTCGCATGCAATTTTGTCTACATTCTCAAATACTCCAGCGCCCATAGCAGCTCCCTTTAATGGAGTGTCGCGAAGACAAGTAATACATTTTAGTTGTTTACAGCCATCGAAAGTGTACATTCCTATCTGTTCCAAACTGGCTGGAAGAGTGATTTCGCTTAATGTTTCGCAACCATTAAAAGCTTCGGCTTCTATACCTTTTAAGTTATCAGGTAGTTTTATGTTCTTCATTGCTGCGCAACTACCGAATGCCCAAGTGCGAATAAACTCTATGGTTGAAGGTAGCGAAACCTCTTTTAGGGCAGTGCATCTACTGAACATATAGCGTTTAAGTTCGGAGATATTGGCTTTAATGATGGCTTTCTCTAATCCCGTACAATTATAAAAAGCGAAGTCGCCAAGGTCGGTAACAGTTTCTGGTATGGTTACTTCGTTCATTTTTGAGCAAATACCAAAGGCAAGCATACCAATTTTCTTCAGTGTAGGAGGGAAGTTGATGTTTTTAATTTCGTTGCACATAAAGAACGATGCAGCACCGAGTTCTACTGTTCCTTCTGGAATATCGTAGTTGGTAGCCCGCATATTTGGATACGCAATTAGTTTGTTTCCACTTTTATCGAAGAGAACTCCATCTACATCTTTCAATACGGTGTTGTTTGAATCTACTGTGATGCGTTTTAGTCCTGTGCACGATAAGAATACTTGTTCTCCTAAACTGGTTATGCTGGCAGGCATAGATACCGATGTAACCTGTGTACAACCTCCAAAAGCATTGTCGCCGATACCAGTTACAGTATATTGTTTACCTTGATAGTTTACGTTAGCTGGAATTGCGACATCGCCTTTTATAGGACTATTATACAATGTCCCTGTTGCCTCTAAAAGCTCATCGAGTTCTGTAGTAACTTGTACATATTGCTTTGTTGCATCTGTTATTTTATAAAAGAGTTTGCCTTCTTGAAAGTCATAATTCTTTTGTTGTGCGCATACCTGCAAGGCTACTGATAGCAGGAATGCTATAATGGGTAAGGTTTTCCTCATAGTTGTTTTTTTGTTTTTTGCCACTTGTGTGGCGATAGTTTCTTTTAAGTTTATTCTTGCAACTTTTTCTTTACGGAAGAGGAATATTATTCTTCTTCGTCTTCAGGGTCAGCCCACACAACTTGTACGCCCGACGCAAAGTCTTGTGTGCTTTTGCGAGTTTTAGGGTCGCGACGGCTTGCTGGTAAAAATTTACACTTTACTCCTTTTACATTCTTTTTAATGTCGAAGTCTTCTTTGTTTTCTACAGGGTCGCTTTCTACAGTTAGATGAAATCGTCCTAATCCGTCGAGTACAACAGTGTTGCCAAGACTTAGATTATAACTAATTTCATCGACTAATGCCATAATAATACCTGTAACTTCGCCACGTGTAAACGATGTGTTTGACTGGATAGCAGCAGCAAGATCGGCTGTTGATGTTTCTCCGTTGCTTACTACTCGTGCATGCCATTTACCACCTCGATTTGCCTCTTTAAACTTGCTTTGTTGTAGTCTGATACTTATTGCCATAAAGTTCTGCTTTGTTTATTTTGTTTTATTTTGCGTGCAAATATACGTAAATTATGTGCAAATAGCAAGAAAGATATAGGAAAGCAAAGACCACCGCAGCGTGCTTTGTTGCGATGGTCTCTATTATTTTACTGTTCTACATTTATTCTAAACAAAATGGTATGTTATTTATTTAGGATTGTGGTAGACTTTGTTTACTTTATGCTTTCTGAGCCGTCGCAAAAGTTAAGTTGCTTTTACTGTTTAACCACTTTCTTACCGTTTACAATGTATATGCCTTTTGGCAATTTGTTTAGGTTGTTAGAAAGGCGCACACCGCTAAGTGTATAGATACCTTGCTGTGTATTGTTGGTGTGGGCAACAGGAGTTTCAATGGCTGTTGCATCTTTAACAATAACAACTTTGTCGGTAACTTTTTCTCCGTCTAATGCAATGCAGTGCATATCTTCATCGAACGCTGCTCCTGAAGGTTCTGAAATTTTACAACCAATTAGCGAGAGAGAAGCAAAGTCGCAGATAGAGCCTTTATCTGTTCCTTCTGCAGTTACATTAGCATTCTTAATAACAAGTTTTTCGGTTGTTCCGTTATATCCAGCAATACCATATTCCGAGCTTTTTACCTTTACATTGCAATCGTCTATGGTTAAATTACTTTTGTTGGCGTAAATAGCACAGTTTTTTTGGCTTTCAGCTTCCAAAGAACCGCCGCCTGTGATGGTAACAGCACCCTCGTACAGAATAGTCGAGTTGTTCTCTGAACATAGATAGTTGTCGCCTATAACCTTTATTGTCAGACCATCTATTTTAGACGAGATGGCATTCTTGTATTTATCTACCTTGATAGATGCATTCTTCAGCGTGAGCGTCTTCGTAGCATTGTCGTACTTTACAGTTCCGCTCACACCTGTAATAAACGAGAGATCGTTGCAATTGCGTGATGTTACTTGTACAAGTGCAATTGTAAGGTCGTAATACTCTTGAGCTTGAATTGCAGTTGTCCACATTGTCGCCATAATGACAAGCATAAAAGAAAGTAATGTTCTTTTTTTCATAATCTTTTGTTTTAATGTTTTATAATTAGATGAACTGTATTGTCTGGGTTTAAACTGCTCTAATAGAGTAGGGCTGACAGTTTGAGAGTCTTTAGGTATTATACCGCTGATAGTTTTATTGTATCGTTGGTTAGAAGGTTGTTAATAGCTAGACTATCGCTTGCAAATGTAAATCTTTTTTTTGAAAACAGCAAGCGATAGCCAATAAAAGTGAAAATGTGTTGATAGAGCTGTGTGCTTAATACATTAGTTTTATTCCGATGTAGAAGCAACGTGGGAGCGATGGTCCATAGATATAGGAGGCATCGCGGTTCCACCCTTTGTCTAAATCGCGTTGGTAAGTGTTGCCTATATTCTGAATGCCTGCATTGAGTTGTGCTTTTACTTCTTTGTAAATATCGAGATTGTAGCTTGCTTTCAAACTTAGTGTGAAGAATGATGGTGTGTGCACTGCTATTGGCTTTTCTACTCCTGAGCCTGCTGCGTGCCCTACGAGCATACTTCCATTGTAGTTGCCAGAGAGTGCTATGGACAGATGCTTAGTGGGCGACGATTGCACCGTGAAGTAACCATATATGTTTGGTGTACGCAAGAATTTCTTTTCGGCTGGTGCGTCTTCGTCCCATTCTATGGCTTCTTTGTATTGGCTGCGTTGTATGGTGAGTCCGCTTTGCATAGATATCCATTTTGAGTATACGGCTTTTCCTTCTATATTCATACCCCAGACGGTGGCTTGATTGGCATTGAAGCGTTCGAGAATGCGAATGCCGTTTTCATCGTGTTCGTTTAAAACTCGTTGAGCAAATACGTTGTTTAGGTGTGTATAGAAGGTTTCTATTAAGATGTTGGTTTGCACATTGCCAAAGTTATAGTACATATCGGCTGAGAGGCTTAAGCTGTTAGAGCGTTCTTCTTTAAGATTCTTTGCTAAATAGGTTTTTATGCGTTCTCCGCCTGCCATACTTGTGTGCAAATCTTCGTCGAATGTTTGTGGTGCACGAAATCCGCCTGCATAGGTTAAGCGTAAATGAATGTTTTGTGTTGCATTGAAGCGTAGGTTTGCTCGTGGACTGAAGATGAGGTGGTTTATGAGATTGTGTTTGTCGAAACGACCGCCTAAGAGTATGCCCCAATGTTCGTTTTTCCATTCGTTTTGAAATAGCATGCTGCTAGTTCGTACGGTTTGTTTGGTTATGGTGTTGTAGCCGAGTGCGTGGTCGTTTAGTGCGTCGTAAGTGTATTCGGTGCCAAGGGTGAGTTGTGCTGGCATAAAGAAGAGTTGCCCGAAGTTGTGCACAAATTGTATTCCTCCCATTAAGTTTGTGTCGTGTGTTTTGCTGTATGCTTTTAAGGCTTCTGCTTTGCTTTCGTCTGAGCCATCGCCTGTGCCTCCATAGTAGCTGTTGCGCGATACGAGTTGGAAAGAGGTGTATGCTGTGAGGTGATTTAGTCCGTTGGGTGTAAAGAGGTCGTAGCTGAGTGAGCCTCCGTTTATATCGTGGTCGAGCTTTTCGGCTATGTTGGCTTCGTGTACAGGTAGGTCTAAGTTGTTACCGCCACGGCGATATTCATTTAGTGCGTGGTATTGCAGTTTCAGTTTAGAATAGTTGTTCAGGCGTAGGAAGGCACCCATTCCAATGGTTTTGTTTATTAGTTTTGGCAGGTCGGTATAGCCGTCTTGGTCTCTGTCGTAACCTCCACGGTTGCGACTTTGTCCGTATACAGAGAATCCTGCTTTGTTGTTGTTTGACACTATGGACGTGTTCACTGTGGTGTTGTTTTCGAATGTTTTTCCTCCTTCGTAGGCTGTAAAGGTATGTGTTAATTCGGCGTAATTGCTTAATGGTTCTTTTGTAATGATGTTGATGGTTCCGCCTATTGCCGATGATCCGTATAGTGCTGAGCCTCCTCCTCGTACCACTTCTACTCGTTCTATCATGTTGGCTGGTATTTGTTCTAATCCGTATACTCCTTGCAGGGCTGAGAATACGGGGCGTGAATCGATGAGTATTTGTGAATAGTGTCCGTCTAACCCGTTAATGCGTACTTGCGAGAAGCCACAGTTGGCGCAATTGTCTTCTGTGCGAACGCCTGGTTGAAAGTTTAGTCCTTGTGCCAGACATGTTGAATTGGTAATGTTGAATGTTCGTGTGTCTATTACGTTTACCAATGTTGGTGCGTTGCGCCTTAGCGATATGCTTCGGTTTGACGACACTACTACTTCGTCTAAAGCTATTTCGTCGGTTGTTAGCACAAAGTTTATGGTTTGTTTTGTGTTCTTTTCCACTTCTATGGTTTGCTTTTCAGCGTGGTATCCGGTGGCTCGGGCTTCTATTGTTTGTTTGCCCAGCGGAAGGTCTTCTAAATGGTAGTAGCCTTCTGCATTGGTAACACTTACAATCATAGTTCCTTCCACTTGTACTGCTACATGTGGTATTGGTTCGCCTGTGGCTTTACTGGTTATGTGTCCTGCTATGTTTGCATTTGTTTTTAGCTCTCCGTTTGCGTTTGCTGTTATTGGTAGCAGTGTGAGTGTTACAAGCATAATTGTTTTTAGTATATGCTTGGTTTTCAGGTGCATTTGTTTCATTTTTTGTTTCCTTAATTGTTGTTTTGTTTGTTCTAAAGTATTGAGAACCTTTGTTTTTCGTATAGCTTTTCATAGATGTAAGCTTTACGCTGCAAAGGTAGTATCATTGGTTTGTTTGTGCAATACCTAATATTTAGGATTTTATCAGTATTAAGCCCGTCATGGAAGAGACGTGTAAAAGTTCACAAAGCTTATAAGCTTTTTATTGATAGCTTATAAGCTTTTTACTGATAGCTTATAAGCTTTTCATAAATAACTTATAAGCTTTTTCTTAATAGTTTATAAGGTTTCTTTAGTTTCTTCGGTCTGTTTGCTGGATTTGTTGTGGTATAAAACTTGTCTTCTGATGGCGGTTTCGATTGAAAGTCAATGGATATACTGAAGGATTAGGCAGATAAAGAATAAGCAGATACTTTATCTTAGACAGCACAGAAGGATACTTGTTCGGGAAATATCTCTGTCGAGAACTACAACGTCCTGTATCTATTCTATGGTGGACAATATCAAGCTACAGTTTGTAAAGTTACAACGAAAAACAAGGTGATACTTATGCCATATTTCAAACAGATTGTATATCTTTGCAATGTAAACAAAACTTTTGATGAGATGGGGGATGTAAGGATTGAAAAGGGAATTAATAAAAACAATGCCTTACTTTTATGTAAATGGTCCAATGAACAAGGAAAAGAGTTTCAGGAGCAATGGATGGGGCCTAAAATTTCTTACCCGCTGAACTATGGCAAAATAAAAGAACTGGAGAATGTATTTTCGATATTCAACCAAGGAGAATTTATCGGAATGATACAAGAAGTACGGATTGACAAGGATAACATACACATAGGTAGATTTGTAATAGATCCTCGAAAAACAGGATTGGGCTTGGGGACAGAGGCATTAAAAAGATTTGTAGATTTCATTTTTGGAAGTGATAATATTAAAAGTATTTCCCTGACGGTCTTTGATTTCAACCAAAGGGCAAAGAGAATTTATGAAAAAGTTGGGTTTGAAATCAATGAGGTAATTGAGGCTCCAAAGCTGAAATACATTATGAAGAGATACAGGTAAATCCGAATTTATCTATTTCAATACGTAGTTTAAGAAACAGCAAATCTGTACATCATCGACAATAAGAAAAGGAGCAAAGTAACCCATAAAGAGTTGCTTTGCTCCTTTTGGAATAGCGTGTGTCTGCAATATCTTTTATATAAGTGTAAGCACGTAAAGATAGATGACGGCTGCAGGAATGGCAATGAGCGACGAGTCGAAACGGTCGAGCATTCCTCCATGGCCTGGAAGAATATTGCCACTGTCTTTTATGCCAAGCGTGCGTTTAAACAAACTTTCTACGAGGTCGCCCCACGTACCAAAGATAGCCACCACAATGCCGAGTCCAATCCACTGTGGAATGGTTAGCATATTAGGTGCCGTAGGATTTTCGGTAAGATAACCTATTAATATAGCAATAGCAATAACAAAAATGCCACCACCAATGCTACCTTCCCAGCTCTTTGCCGGACTTATGCGCGGAAAGAGCTTATGCTTTCCAAAGAGAGAGCCTGTGCAATAGGCACCAGTGTCGTTTGTCCACAAGAATACAAATATACTTAATGGCAAAAGCATATCTGCCATTATGTTGCCATTCGCATCGTGCTGAAACGCTAATACATTTATTAGTGAGAAAGGCAATGCTATGTACATCTGCCCTAACATAGTATATGCCCAGTTGTTAATAGGATTCTCGTTCTTTAAATAAAGTTCGGCTATGATGAGATAAATTATGGTAAGAATGTAAGGCACAAACACACTAAAGTCTTTAACATATCCTAGTCTTAGTCCAGCCATTGCAATGAAGAAATAGACACCAGCCACAACAGAAATGAAACGATTAACGTTTACACCTTCTATTTGCGATACAAGTCCAGTATATTCCCACAAAGTCATTCCAGTAATTACTGCAAAGAGCACAATCATATAGTGCGGTGCCATAAAGCCTGCCACCATGACACCCACAAAGAGTACGCCTGTAATGGCACGTGTAACGAGATTCTTCTGCTTGTCTGTCATTGTGCTCTATTGTTTTTTGGTTTCAACATCATCTTCGGTGGTATCAACATTTGCTTTGTCGCCCACTTCTGCTTGTCTGACCGCTGCTTCGTGTTCTGCCTGTGCCTGCTTTACACATTCCGGCATTGCGTCGAGCGATAATTTAGTATTCTCTTCTGCATCCATCAGTTCCACTGTACGACTGACCCAAGGACGTTTACCAAATATTTCTTCTACATCTTCTGCCATAATAACTTCACGCTCTATAAGGAGTTGTGCCAATTTAGCATGTCCCTCACTATGTTCCTCTAATATAGCCTTTGCGCGCGCATATTGTTCGTTTACTGTTTTTAGAACCTCTTCATCAATAATTTTGCCTGTTGTTTCAGAATAAGGCTTTTGGAAACTTGCATCGTTGTTATAATAGCAAATATTAGGTAGCTTGTCGCCCATACCAGCGTAGGCAATCATTCCGAATGCGCTTTTCGTTGCTCGTTCCAAATCGTTTATAGCTCCAGTAGAAATATGTCCTGTGAAGAGTTCTTCCGCAGCACGTCCACCAAGCAATGCACACATTTCGTCGAGCATCTGTTCTTTAGTTGTAATAGGGCGTTCTTCTGGCAAATACCACGCAGCGCCAAGCGCCTGGCCGCGCGGCACAATGCTTACTTTTACAAGTGGATTGGCAAATTCGCAGAACCAGCTTATGGTAGCATGTCCAGCCTCGTGAAGTGCTATAGAACGCTTTTCGGCTACTGTTAGTATCTTTGTTTTCTTCTCTAATCCACCGATAATGCGGTCTACCGCATCCAAGAAATCCTGTCTACCCACGGCTTCTTTGTTGTGGCGAGCCGCAATCAGCGCAGCCTCGTTACACACGTTGGCAATATCAGCACCCGAGAAACCCGGAGTCTGTCGTGCAAGAAGGTCTATATCGAGATTTTTCTCCAATTTTAATGGGCGTAAATGCACTTGGAAAATAGCCTTGCGCTCTGGTAAATCAGGTAAATCTACATGAATCTGTCGGTCGAAACGTCCTGCACGAAGTAAAGCTTTGTCGAGCATATCTACACGGTTGGTAGCTGCTAATACAATAACTCCGCTATTGGTTCCAAATCCGTCCATTTCTGTAAGCAATGCGTTCAATGTATTCTCACGTTCGTCGTTGCCACCCATAGATGGATTCTTAGAACGAGCACGCCCCACTGCATCTATTTCGTCGATGAATATAATAGACGGTGCTTTCTCTTTGGCTTGTCGGAATGCATCGCGAACACGACTTGCACCAACACCAACGAACATTTCAACAAAGTCGGAACCGCTCATAGAGAAGAATGGTGCTCCAGCTTCGCCAGCAACAGCTTTCGCCAACAATGTTTTTCCTGTTCCCGGAGGACCAACAAGCAATGCTCCTTTAGGTATCTTACCACCTAACTCTGTATATTTTTGTGGATTCTTTAAAAAGTCTACAATCTCTTGTACTTCTTGTTTTGCACCTTCTTGTCCTGCAACATCTTTAAAGGTAACACCTATTTCGCCACCTTTCTCGTATATTTTAGCCTTTGATTTCCCAACACTAAATACGCCATTACCACCACCGGCGCCACCATTCATTCTGCGCATTATGAAGAGCCAGAAACCTATGATGCAAATCCAAGGAAATAAACCTATAAGAATATCTGTGAAACCGTGTTCGTCTTTATTCTCATAGCTATATCCAGAAATCTTTTTTTGTTTAAGTGCTGTATTTAAAAAGACTTCAAGATTATCAATAGAACCTATCTCCACTGTGATGTATGGCGATTCTCCAACTTGATCTACACCTCTCTTAAATATGTCTCGTATATGGTTTGGTCGGACATACATTTGTAGTGTGCTCTCCTTTTTGTTTATGACAACACGTGTGGCATAACCCTTATTAATATAGTTCACAAAAGTGGTATAGTCTCTTGTTGCACTTTCACTTGTAGAGAATATACTATCTAAACTTTTTGACGAAAAGAATAGCACAATAAAAACAAGTGCCATTACATAAAGCCAGTTCATATTGAACTTAGGCATTTTCGGATTGTTGTTTGGATTCTGATTGTCCATTTAATTCATTTAATAAAGATGTAAAATTAATTTTCTTATGGCAACAGTCTTAGTCCAAGTCTGCTATTTGTGTTAATGTTGCATCTTCCCACAAATGTTCAAGGTCGTAATACGCTCTTGTTTGAGGAATAAAGATATGAACAAGCACATCAGCGTAGTCTATTGCCACCCATTGATTTGTACCGAGTCCAGTACAATTGATAGGTTTCTCTCCGTAACATTCTCGAACGTAATCGCTTACTGAACCTGCAATAGCTTCCACTTGTTGTGGAGAATTACCCTGGCATATCACGAAGTATTTACAAATCGAACCATCAATTTTCGATAAATCTGCAATAACTATGCCACATCCTTTCTTTTCTTGTATTCCTTCTACTATTGTGTCTACTAACTTTTTTTCTGTATTCATTAAAAATGCTTTATATTATTGAGTTGCAAAGATAGTGCAAATACGTTGAAGGACAAAATAAAATCATTTTATTTTGCGAATTTAAAGCAATCGCAAACACGCTTATAGGGCTGCATAAGGGTATCAACTTAAACAGTTGCTGTCTTGACGGACTAAAGTGTGATTCCACAACGACGTTTATCGTAACGGAGTTACTGTGTTTGCCGTAACTCCGTTGCGATAACTGCCGTAACTCCGTTACGACAAATAGAGTAATTCTGTTTCTATCTTGACAATTATTCTGAAGTTGGTTATTTCTCGATATTGGTGCTATGCTTTTTCTTACCGAAAGGGGTTTCTCTTATTTCATTCTGCAACGAACAACTCCCGGAAAGCAGCAACAGGTGTGCAGCTTATCGGGAAAGATTTCCCAGCTACACACCTGTCGTAGTGTATATTGTATTGCAAAAATTATTCAGAAGTCCACAAGCGGTATCCGTTCTTTCGGTCGCTGGTGTTGCTCACTATTACATCGTGGTCATTAAAAGCCAGATTGTAGGATTTATCGTTTGTATTATTATATGGAAGTGGTGTACTCGTCCAATAGAATCCGTACGTTCTAAACTCCTTGAGTTCTCCTGCAGCATAATTCCCCAAGGCAGGCAAAAAGAAATACTTGCTGCGGTCGTCGGGTACCTTATGCGTAATTGATGTGTTATCTGGGGGAGTTTCGAAAACACCTGGACTTTTGGTGCGGTCTTTTCCACCAGGCGATTTGCTCTTGAGTGCAGCTGCGTTAGCCTCTCCATTCTCTTTGGCGATGACGCTTGCCTTCTTGAACCACATACCACCTGTGTAAAGATGTTGCCATACTGTCCAAAGGGTTGTGTTGTCCCAATGTGGGTCGCCTTTCAGGCAGTACCAGAAAATCTCATTGATGTTTGGACAGTCCTTGGCTGTGTGGCTGGCTTTGGCTGGGAACTTAGCAGGATTGAACCAACGGTCAGCATCAGCACTGGTAGGATAGTTGCTTCTCTGTATTCCAATCTTTTTTGGCTGATCATTCTTATGACCATACCAATAATCTTTCTTGGCATCCCAAGTGTAGTAATCATCTCCGTAATACTTTATGTTCAGAGCAGATGGAATATCGTAGTAGTCGTTTGCACTATATTCGAATGGAGGGAAATTCTTTGTTATGACACCAGATACTTGTGTCTCAGTATCCGTTACATAGTACTTTACGGTGAGTTTATATTTACCTGGCATCATAACCATGAACATGCGACCTGCAGCGCAATTTTTACCTGTGGCATCATTTTGCATAGGAAAACCCTTTGCATAACTGCCTGTCCCCTTAAGATTAAGCGTTATGGTGGTGCTGCTGCCCGTGCCCGTAAGCTTGCCATCGGTGTTAAGCGTGTAGCTGCCGGCAATCGGTTGGTCTGCTGTTACTTCTATCTTTGTTACATAAGTGCTTGCAAGCGGGTGATTGAAAGTGGGCTTGAAGCAAAGATATGTGGCAGAGTGATTAAGCTTGAATGTGTACTGACCATTTGTCTGTCGGGTAGCCTTTCCTGTTCCACAGTCGCCTGACGTACCGAAGTGGAGGGTATTGTCAGGTTTGGTTTGTGTTTGTTCGGCACTGATGGTTATGTGGTTGTTATTACCATTCTTGCCTGGATAGTATACAAGATATTCATTGGCAGCATATTTGCCTGGCATCATGAACTTGAAGTGGGGTATTTGTGTGCCTGATACACTATTGCTGCTGGCATGGAAAGTGTTGTCATCATCTTTCACGTAAATACGGTCGCCAGCTTCCCAATAGAAGTCTCCGCTGCCATAATTCAGTGATGTACGTGTTCCCTCATTTCCAGCAATGAAACTTACCTGTGTTGTTTCGGGCTTACCTGAATCTGGCTTTGTTTCTGGCGTTATGTTGTCGTTCGAACAACCAGTGGCTATTGCCAAAAGAGCTGTAACAGCCCAATGGTATGATAACTTTATTTTCATTGTGATGTATTTTATTGTTATTCGTCTTTTTTCAAAACTTTTTAAAATGCTTTGGAAACATTGCTTTCACTGTAATCGAAGTCTCCCACCTTAGCTCCGTAACTTTCTTCTTCCGCAGGTCCTTGTTTGTGATTTCCTTTATTGTGGTCGCCTGGGTAAGACGCGTCCAACAGATGGCTTTCTATAAGGATGTGCATTACCTCAATCTCAGGTTTAGTATAAACCGTTTTGCTAATTTGTTTTTTATTCATTTTCTTCTAATTCTATTGTAAAATATTTATTTCCTGTATGTCTCTGAGTTATATGGGTTCTGTTTCTGCTAAAAACATTGAGTTTCTTTAGGAACTAACACATCAGAACAGAAAGCATGAGACCTTTTGCTCGGAGTCTTTTGCTCCTTATTAGTGAAATTTACTTTAAAATACT
>ERZ773233.604-NODE-604-length-23200-cov-5.425707_pt1 | contig 23200 bp, 34 predicted proteins | sample MGYA00580991_ERZ773233 | MGnify/ENA primary metagenome ERZ773233 (study PRJEB29015, sample SAMEA2738178) | human oral metagenome | biome: human oral; feature: human-associated habitat; material: saliva | place: China | collected 2161 ...
CAACAAAGAAAGAATATAAGGAAGTTCCTGTACCAGTTGAGAAGAAACTATCTCGGTGGCAGAAATTTAAGATGGATGTCGGAGGTTGGGCAATCGGTGCTATGTCTACATTCCTACTTGCAATCATTGGCTATATCGTTGTTTGGCTGTTGAAGAGGTATAGGAAGATTTAGATATTACCAATCCTCTCCAATGTTTGCAAGATTGGAAAGAACTAACAAGAATATTTATTCTAAATTCTCATGAATAAATATTCTTTTCTCTTGCATTTTTCACAATAATTTGCTAACTTTGTAGGAGTTAGGTATTGAATTTGTTTTTACATAGATTTAGGTTTTTAGTTATTTAGGTTGAAAGTTTTATTTGGGATAACCCTGTAATCCGTGAGGACAAGCAGGGTTTTTCGTATAAACAAAAAAGGGAGCACCTACTTGGCACTCCCTTTGTAAATTCTAAACTTCTGAATGACTATATTCAGTGGCTTGTTCATGAGATTGTTTTCTCTTGCAAAATCCATTAATTCTTGAAAATCTTTCTTTCCCATATTACCTTTTGATTGTTAATACTTTGCCTACAACTGCTTTGTCGAATGTCACGCAATCAACGGCAATCTTTTCTTTCCTATTACGAAATGAAAGAGTGACAAAATACTGAGCATTAATGTGTTTCTGCTCATAAGGCAAGACACCCTTATCTATCGTTTCGTAGTGTTCGGGTATCTCCGATTTCTCGATAACTATACCCTTTACAAGTCTGTTGTTACTATGTACGTAAACGGCAAACCCAAATGTAGCAAGGGTTACGACTGCCATTATACAAAATTTAGTTCTACTCATGCTACTTTCTTTTTAGTTAATCCTAACTCCTTTGCAAACTCACGCAGCTTTGTTAGTCCGCAGCCGATAAAGGCAGCGAGTTCTTTGTTTGTCTTCAATTGATAATTCTCACGTAGATAGTCAGCTTGTCTATCTGTGAGTTCATATTTCTTATGGTTTTTCTTGTCCCACTCCATCATGTGTCGGTCCGCCTCCATTCTTGCATCGGGGTTCAGTGAAAGTGCTTTTTCTCCGCTTTCATTGAGATACTTCTCTGACACAAGATGTATCTCAATCACATCAAGCGAGCGTCTGCAATTCTCATCTTTGTTAAGGTCAATGTGAACACAGTCTTTACAGATTATCTCCTCTATCTGCCCCCATGCTTGGCGGACAGAGTGAAGCCGTGCAGGCTTGAATGTCATCTCAAAGTTTACAGGAGGGCAAGACGGGCATCCTTCGATGAACTTATCGAACAATTCTACTGAGTAGTTGATAAGTTCGTATGCAAGGATAATATACGACTTTAAGTCACTATCTTTTATCATATTCCTGTCAAGCACTCTTTTTATTGCTTGGCGGAATAGAAAGATATGAGGCTTTAGCCTTTCATCTACACTATCGAGAAAGTCCATGTACAGCTGACGTTTATCCGTTTCTGCATTCTGCATATCCTGCATGTTGAGTTTCTCAAAAACATCATATCGGGACATAGCATCTTTGCACGCTTTCTTTATTCTTTGTCGATATAAGCCTGCTTCTTTGATTTTCTCTATTGCATCACGCATATAAGTATGGGCAATGTCGTTTGTTCCACCTACGATAGTGTGAAATAGGGCTGAAACATGGTTAAATGTTTCCCTATGTTTTTCTGTTATCTTCATGAAGTCAACTATCTCGTTTTTAGCCAACTTCTTTGCGTTAAACTCATTCATATGCGTACTTACCTCCTTTAATGATTTTATCGGCTGCCTCAGAGCCGTAAACCTGCCATAGACCACTCTCATATTGACAAATATGGTCGCCAAGTCTGGCTATCGTACGTCCTTTGGTGTGTGTCTTTTTGAGGATTACAGCAGGCTTTCCTCCTGCATCTTTCGTCACTGCCATTACACACGGCAGGTTATAAATGTCATTGATGTTCCTACCATCAAATGATATGTCTAAAACTATTTTCATTTGCTAAACCATTCTTTATAAAGTTCATTCTTACGAGTTTCATAGTCAGCACCACGATACTCACTTTCTAATTGTGCTATTTGTCTAAGTTTTGCCTTGACACAGCGAGGAAAGAATTTCCTGTTTATCTTCATCGCCTGCCCAACAAGTACAGCTCTTCTTTCTGTGTATTCTTCTTTTGTCATAATTTAAGCCCGTATCAGAGAACGTTAGCAAATACTCTTTCGTTTTTTAGTATGTTAGTATCTAAGCCTTGTAGGGTATCAAGTCTTTTGCTTCTTCCTCCCACATATCACCCTCGTTTCCCTCGAAGTCAAGGTAAACTGTGCCGTTGCTCAAGTCTTTAAGCGACGAGTAAATCCCTACTACTGTCATAGGGAATCCGTCTTGCTTATTGCAGACTTTGTCACCGATATTAATCTTACGAATATCCATGATTACTCCCCTATTTTAGTTCTTTGATTAACGCATCAGCAAGTTTCACAGAATACATTGCAACATCTTCGGCACTTGGGTTCGGGTTTACTCCATCCACAATAGGTGCAGTCAAAATGCTATTCATTGCATTTTTTGCTAATTCGTAGCGGCGTTGTTCCCAATCAATATCACATTCCATGAAATCAAGTTCACTCTTATGATAACTTTCTTGTTTATCCTTGCACCACCAATAAGTTTCGTCAACGGCAGGGTTAGGGTGGGTACTAAATTTTACATCTACTATCTCGCCTGTATCCTTTACTTTTGCTTTCATAATTTACTCTCCTATCTCCTCGTGGTATTGTCGCAAGGCTTCTCGAATACGCCTTGCAGCTTCTTCAGCTTTATATATGGTACGGAAGTAATTTCCAAAAGCGAATCTATCTTCATCAACAAATTTGCATTCTTCGTTTTTTGCTATTTTGCGTCCTTGATTGTCAACATAAAAATATCCCTCGCCATCTTCTGCTCTCCACCTAATCTTCTCCACTCGTTTCTCTTCTGCATTCCATTTTAGCCCTTGCTCTTCCATCTTATCAAAGAGAAGTTGCTTTTCTTCTTCTGTGGCAAGACGTACATCTACTTTATACCCACAGAAAAGCAATTTATCTTTTGTGGCTACATTAATAATATGGTTGGTCTTATGACATACGTAATAGCCGTTTTGATTCTTTTTTTTGTTTCAATTCGTCTTCTTTGAATATAAAGATGAACTTATTATTAAGCCGTGAGGTTAACACGTCACCATCTTTGAACTCCCGCACTTCCTCTTTTTCTTCTCTCTCAAAAACAATCACATTGTCCTTGATTACCGCCTTGCAGCCTTCTGGGATATTAAGGCTATCCCCTGCCTTTAATGTTACTTCCATAGTTACTTTGTTTTACTTTTTACGTTTCTTTTTCCTTTTACTTGCGTAGGGTGTTGACCCTGCACGTGATTTACTCTGATAAGCACGATACTGCTTTCTTTTCTCATTTAAGAGCAATTCAATATCATTTACCGTATCATTTAGCTTTTTTATACATTCAATAATTTAACGTATCATTTTGATACCATTTTGACAAAATCACATTCTTAGTATTCTTATGCCAATCAAAGAATGATTGTGCGAGATTCTCGACTTCATCAAGTGTTTGTCTTTTATGACGAAAGGATAACATTACATCGTCGCCATTCGAAATAGCTTGGATACGTATATGCATCGAAAAATCCTCATTAAAAAGCTGTAAGTCTTTTCTAACATCATCAACAGCAAACTGAATTGCGTAATTTCCACCACTGGGTTGCTCAAATACTTTAAAATATGTAAAATCACTACCAGCAGATGCAATCACCCTTCCTCTTACTCTATAGCCCCTCTTTCTGAGGCTATCATCAAGTTTTTTGTATTCTTCCTCTGTCATATTATTCTAATTTAATATGTTTAATCCCTTTCTCTTTAAGCTCTGCTAATATCATCTTTGCTAAACCGTAATAGTTTTGGTTCTGATAAGCAATATTTATAGCGTCTTCTGCACCTTGATGATATTCTTGAACATAACTCGTAATTGCCTCTTCAAAAGCGTAATTATCAACTCCTTCGTAGTAGTCGCTGAAATCAATAATTGATGTCAATTCAATGCATTCTTCATGCCCTTTGAAAGACCACGCTTCACCACCATCGTCTCGGATAAACTGTCTACGGTATCTTTGCCCTTTGCTAATTTTGCGGTTACACAAGTCGCAAACATAATCCTTACGTGCGACAGGCTTAGATTCATCTATTAACTCCATACGCTAATCTACTAATTTTACTGCTGCATCATGCTCACCCCATGGATTAAGCATGGGCATTAGGATAATGCGTATGTCATCGTTTAAAACAAATTCATTAGCTGTTATATCAGGGTTATGTGTTAACTTAACAGAGGTTATTCCAAGGAAATCCAGTGCAAACTTTAGTTTACTAATAACCCTTGCCCTAAAGTAAGCGTTACCAATATTTATAACGGCATTTTCATCTGTAATCTGCTTTCCTGTCTTCTTGGTTCTTTCAGGTTCAATTTCTCCAGTACCATCACATACTGGGCAATCAGATTCATGTTCGTGTGTATGTCCGTGAATGTCCATATACTCCCAAGTAACATAGCCACTTCCGTTGCAGTCTTCGCACTCAACTGCATCTTGAATAACAATTTCTTCATCAATTTTAGGACAATCATCCAATGCTTGACTTACAGCCTCTAAAGTGATTTTCTTATTGCAAGGGCTCTCTAACTTTGGAAAATCTAACTTCTTTTTTGGATATTCATTAGTAAGAGCTTTTGGATTTATCCGAATAAGGACAACTCCATCAGAACTCCAAACCTCATTGTAGTTCGTGTTGAAAAAAGGTTCAGTAAGTATCTCTTTTATGTGGGTTTTATCACAGAACTTATTTAGCAGTTCCGCTTCATTCTTTATTTTCATAATTCTTTACTTTTTTTATATCTTACCTTATTAGCATATAATTTCCGTGACTTTTCCGTGACTTTTCCGTGATGATTCGTTAGTCTACTAACTCAAAACTATACGCAACCACCCACGGATTACTTTCCCATGTACCTTTGCCGCTGATTTTGTCAATGAGAGCAGCAAAGGCTTCACGTGGTGTTGGAAATGTTTTCAGCCGATGAACGGGAGTATTATTCATTTTTCCCATTGTTGCGAACACATATTCTACTTTATTAAAGAAACGTTGAGAATAAATCCCCTCTCGCAAAACTTCATCGTCTGAGATATCCTGCAAGTATTCCACCTTAACATCTGTAATTCTGATGTGATGTGGGAGCAAATCAGCTTTCACGAACAGCTTATTCGTCCAGCCTGCCTTAAACTCCTTACGTGGAATGCCGTCAACACCAAGTATAACATCGCTGTACATCGGCAGACGTTCAATAATATCCTTATAAGGCTGTGCTATTGCTATCACTTCGCCAACCTTGTAAGGCAGATGCTTTACCGTTTCCTCCCAATTACCAAGCGGTACATTATCTCTTAGTACTCGCCTTGTCATTGTCTTTGTACCGTCAAGTACCGCCTGCGTGAGGCAGTACTTATCATTAAAAAGAATCTTCTTCATATTACTTTTCTTCTTTTAGTTCCTTAAATACTCCGTACCCCTCACTACCATGTATTAAGTAGTGGAAAGTTTCGCATATTACACTGCCCTTGCATACATCATCCTCGTCTAAATCGCACTTACCGCAATCCACAGACTTATCTGTTTTGAGAAAGATATACTGCTTATCTTTTAATGTTATTCCGTTCATAAATCAAAACTTATCTTAGGTTTCCAAAAAACTAAATAAATAAGCAAGATAGAACATCACTAAAAGCAAGATAAAGAACCACCTTGCAGTCATATCTACATGCGCCACCCATGCTATGTCCCAATTTACAAAAGCAAATGCCATGTAAAAGACAATGAATAGAATGGCAAATAATAATATCAATCTTTTAATCATATCTTACAAAATAACGATGTCTCCGCAATCTCTTGTGACGCAAGATATACTACAATAATCACCAATATCTCCACACTGATGCCGTACTTCAACGTCTCCATACTCTTCGTACATTTCTCGAAGTTTCTCCTGTAATTCTAATATTGTCATAACCCCAATGCTTGTTTAATTCGTTTTTTATAGTCATTGTTAGCTGCCTGCTTGTTCTGTTTGAAACAACTTCCAATAACAATTGGTATATTTAATCCATTTAACCTTAACAAGTGTCCATTATAAGGGTCAATGTAATACCGTCCAAACGGCATGTCTGAAAGGTTGTATTCTCCGACACATTGCCATTTCAAATCTGGAATATTCTCCACCACGCTCTCACGCCCTGCGTTGAAAGCATCCTTGATGTCGCCAAATGTGAAGCACTTGTTATCTTCAATGATAGGACCGCCTTTCCCGTTCACTCTGGCATACTCTTTCAATGCGTACACCAGAGATAAATATTTCTTTTCTTTCATATTGATTTGGTTTAGTTAAACTTTATAATTCTCCTCGAAGTGAGGACACCTCCCAGTATCTTCTTGGTATTTCTCTTGCACCCACCACATATAAACATCGGGAGGGTCAGGAAGATACCGCTTACAGTAGTTGCTTAATTCACATCCCACGCCCCTGCAATAGGCGTAATCTGCATTGATATTGTCTGGCATAACTATCTTCTATTTGAATCACCCGTTATCGTTACTTTGCGTGTGATAGCGTGAAGTCTATCGACCACCCTGTCTCCATACTTAGCTTTCAAATGGTCTTCATCTAAGTTGGTAGAGAACATCAATAGTTTGCCGTCACGTTCAGCTGTATCAACGAGTTCTGCAAATGGTACTCGCTTATTGCCGTAGATATTTGATACATCCTCCGTTCCCACATCGTCAATGTAGATGATATGATATCGGATAAAATCATCGGGTGACTTGTTGAGTTCGTTTGCCGTGCAGATTGTTACCACCTTACGGTAATAGTGGTAAAGAATTAAAGGAATAATCCTCATACCTATTAATGTCTTACCCACTCCACACCCCCCAACGAGCATTAGTCCTTTTCCTTTGTTATCAGTGAGCCACTGAATAATCTTCTCATAGTCAGCGTTCCACTTTGCATCATCACCGCAAAAGTACTTTAATCCTCCTTTGAGGTGCGTTCCTGCATTTGGAACACTGATTTGCACCTTGTCGGGTAACGGCTTGTACGTTGTGTCTCGTAACCGCTCAATGGCGGATTTGAAGTCTATTTGTTCCATTTACCAATCGCTATCTTTATCGTAATTCATTTCAGATGATTTGAGGGCAGTAGTACTCTTTTGCACTTTCTCTCTGCTTGCCCACGTCTGCAATCGCTTTGATGTTTCCCATGTCTTTTCAAGTTCAAAGCGCATCTTAGTTCCTGATTTGTTCTTTTCAGTCCAATAGTTGAAGAAAGCACGTATCATCGTAGGCTCGTAAGTGCCACCACGTGAAGAAACAAAAGGAATAAGGCTCTTTTCAAACGCTTTCTCTCGGTCATTACATTTTGCTTGTAAAGACGTTAAAACATGCTTTGATTGTTCGTTTGTTTTCTTCTTACCAAAGCGATAATCATCACACCTATTCACAACAAAGAATGTCCCTTTTTGATTGGCTATCGTGTCTATATCCCCTTTGATAGCAAGCGAGGATAAAACATTCCTACAAGTTTGTAGGGATAATCCGCAATCATTTGCAAGGCTTCGATAACTTGTACGTGAAATGCCATCATCATCAGCCCCCACGATTAGCCGTAACATTACAAGCTGCTCGTGGGGGGAATATCGAATGGTAAACTTATCATCAAGTTTTATCATACTGCGTCAAACAATGACTTTTGAGAAACGTCACACTCTGCCTTTTTGCAATTCTTCACCGCCTCCGCAAAGTAGCTATCTTTCAACTCAAATCCTATGCCCTTACGATTTAATAGAATAGATTGATATACCTCTGAACCAATACCTAAGAAAGGAGTTAATACTGTATCTCCTTCGTTACTCCAAAGGGTAATGGCTCGTTTGATTGTGTCAAGTTGAAGGGGACATACATGTTTCTCATCATTACTTTCTCGCCCTGCCGTTGCATTAAGCGTGTTTGAGTAGTCAATGTCCATCCAAACTGGTGATGCGTACTTTTGCCAAGTGTCAACATCAATACCGCAATGTATTGGGTGGTCGTGTTCTCCCTCTTTTCTGAAAACAAGAAGATAATCAGGGATGCCCACACGGCTCATTGCGCTATCTTTCTTCACTTGCTTATGGAGCAGTCCAAGTGCCTTTGTACGTTGCATCTCTGTTACGGGGTTTTTCCAAATAGTTACACGTGAATGATAGACAAACCCTGCATCTTGAAATGCTTTGAGTATCATTCCCGAGAAATCACGAAGCCCGATATAACCCTCTTTGCCTTTCTGAATAGGCAAATCCATACAATGAACTGCAATATTACGACCACTCCAAAGGACACGATATAACTCCTTTACAAGGAAATTGAAAGCAATAAAGAACTCTTTGTAATCCTTCGAGTTTCCCATATCCTCCAATTTATCAGAATATGTATAGAGTTCTGCAAATGGTGGTGAGAATATAGAAAATCCTACACTCTCATCAGGAATATCCTTTATGAGTTGTACACAATCGCCAAGACGAATATCACACTTATCTGATTTGTAATTCTTATCTGTTTCCATTTTGGTCAGCTTGATTAAATTCTTAACATTTCGGTTTGTTGCTTCACTCATCTTCTTTTGCATATTGAGGAAAGCATTTTGTTTTTCAATGATTGACTTTCTAACGTTCTGCATAGTGTCAGTAACAATAAGGAAGATATTAACCTCTTTGTTTTGTCCGAAACGATACGAACGCCTGATACCTTGATAGGTTGCTTCAAATGAGAAATCAAGCGATGCAAATACTTGATTGTGGCAATTCTGATAGTTAAGTCCGTATTGCGCAATCTTCAATTTGGTAATAAGAACCCTAAACTTATTATCAGCAAAACCGAGCAAATTCTCCTTTTTGAATTGCTTTGTATCGCTACCTTTCACCTCGACTGCATCGGGGATAAGTGAACGTAGTATCTTGCCCTCGTCATCATGACCAATCCACACGATGAATTGCTCATCTGAATTGTTAACCAATTCTGCAACTTTCTCCATACGTTCTTTTTGCGTGGCTTTTATCTCCTTATGGAACGTGGTGGCAGATACTGCAATATCATTGAAAAGCATGCCGTTATCTCGCTTTTCTGTTTCAATAAATACTTCTTCAATGTTGAGATTAGGAAGAATGTATTTAGAGCCGTCAAATCCAATATCGGAAGGAGAAGTTAACATTACCGCCCACGTTGATACAAAGTCCCAAAAAGAACGCTCTGCATGCCCTTTTAACCTCCACGATGAAGTATTACCACCATCATGAACAAAATATATTGCAAGCATTTCATTACGCTTCATTACATCAAGAAACTCAGCATGATTACACAATTCCATAGTGTCATTAGGTGACGGCGTAGCTGTACAACATAATTTATATGGAGTTTCGCTAAACTCATCAACAAGATACTGCTTTGTCTTACCGTTGAAGTTCTTTAAAATGGAACTTTCATCGAGTACCACGCCACCGAATAGATATGCATCAATGTTTTCTAAATTATCGTAATTCGTGATATATATGCCTGCTTTTAAGTCCTGGTCAAACACCGTTAGACTAATCTCAGAAACGTTATATCCAAACTTTGCACCCTCTTTAATCGTCTGATGAATAACACCCAAAGGAGCAAGAATAAGTACAGGCTTATTCGTGTGCATTGATACGTGCTTTGCCCATTCTAACTGTTGGAGTGTTTTACCAAGTCCGCAATCCTCGAATAATGCGTATTTGCCTGCCGATAAGGCTTTCTTCACGCAGTACTTTTGGAAGTCAAATAAAATAGGGTTTAAGTCTTTATCTTCGACATTAAACCCCGATTTCTGTATCTTTACTTGTTTCGTTTTAAGAAAATCTAAATATTCCATTATCAATTAAATATCACATTCGTTAATTGTTTGCCGTTACTAAACACTGCCCATTTACCCTTGCCGTTGGTGTCGATAAGTTTCAAGTCCTCAACCTTGCCGAAGCGGTTGATGTTTCCGCACAAATCTACAAACCACGATTGCTTATCTTTATATGGACGTATCTCTCTACCTACTATCTGATAGTACATAGCAAGCGACATCGTAGGTCGTGCCATCACTACTGTATCAAGTTCTGGATAATCAAAGCCAGTTGTCAATACTCCTACATTCACAACCACTTTGATTTTACCGCTCTTAAAGTCATTTAATATACGTTCACGTTCTGTCTTTGGTGTCGTTCCAGATACCATTTCGCAGCATTCAATGCTTTGTGTCAGTCGTTCAGCTTCTTTCAGAAAGCGAGTAAAGACTAATATGCCTTTTCTTACACCGCCACGCTTTGGGCAAAGCAACCGCTTAACGATGCTGACTAAATAGCCATAGAAGTCAATTCTATTATACTCTGCTTCTACTGATTTATCTGTATAGTCTGCACCCGTTGAGTTTGCTTGCAGATTATTCTCGTCCCACCCTAATGGGTTCATTTGGAAGTAATCTATCTTTGAAAGAAAGCCCATATCAAGTAAAGTCGATATTTGCACTTGATAGATAACCTTTGAAAATATCATTGGACGGGTACGAGTAAGGAACTTTAGCATTGCGCCAAAGCTGCTTGAACTTAATCTGTAAGGAGTGGCGGTAAGCCCTAACACCTTGCACCCCGTAGCGTGGATAAATTCTTCATACATACCGCCTTTTGCGTTGACAAAGTGACACTCATCTATGATTACGTTGTTGAAGTGTTGAAAATCATCCGTGTGTCTTATCACACTCCCTATCGTTGCAAAGGTGATACGGCTTATATTCTTTGAATTGAATGAAGCAGAATAAACAGAGCAATCAAGTACGCCATAGGAGCATAGCTTCTTGTAATTTTGCTCAAGTATCTCTTTTGACGGCTGGAAGACAAGCGTATGCCCTTGCAGTCTATTTGCGATGTCAGCTATCACAAGCGACTTGCCGCTACCTGTAGGCAGCACCATGATAGCATTATACTTTGCTTTTTTATCATTAAAAAAGGCTACCGCTGTATCGGAAGCCTTTTGTTGATAATCACGTAATTTATAAGTCATACCTTTATACCTTTCTCCTCACACAGTTTCTTCACTAAAACAGTGTAATATTTTATCAACTCCTCTAATTCCCAACATGACCATTTCTTCGTGCTGTGTGCCTTGACTTCTAATAGCTGAAACCGCTGTGTTCCTATCTTCTTGATAAGGTTCTCACGATAACCGATAAGGTGGTCAGCACTAAAACGATTGCAAGCTCTGCATTCGCTTGAAACGTTTTCCTCATCGAAACGAGTACTCATATGTCTGCGGCTATGGTAGTGTCCAGCATCGGCTTGCTCGAATGGCTTTATATGACCGCAAGATATGCATCGAAACGTCCCATTAGGGAAAGCATCTCGCAATCTGATATACTGACTAAAGACCTTATCCAGCTTCTTTACCAAAGTAGCTTGGCTTGCTTGCCGTTTCTTTGGTTTGTCTGATTTCTTTTTCTTCAAATAATACATAGTCAATGTAGGCGGACTCGAACCACCACTGACAGAACCAAAATCTGTTGTGCTACCATTACACCATACATCGTTTATCGGTCTTTCCCGATAGTCAGAACTACGAAACTTACGTGTCCAGCTCGTTCCACACGTCTATCCTTCCGTGCGCTGGTATGAATCGCTGAGATTCGTGCTTTGGGCAGGACTCGAACCTGCATTTACGTCTAAATCATACCCTAATCTTTTCACAGAGGGACTCGAACCCACCAGCTTGTACTTCGCTTCTTCTACGTCTCGATTAACTGACGCGTGCTACCATTACACTATGCTACTTCGATTAAAAGTATGTGCGTCTACCAATTCCGCCACCAAAGCAAGTGTGGGGACGCTTCCCCACGAGTTCTAAACTATTAAAACTAAAGACTATGAAGTTATTTTGGGATTATTTCACATAACACATCGTCATCAATACCAATACTACAATAAGCATTCATGTAATGTTTATCAACCTCATCTACAAGTTTTTTTACAAGTGGTGCAAATTCACTTTTCAATGCTTTTTCAAGCATTGATTTATATCTTTTACACTCACTTTCCTTACAAGATTTTTTATCCTTAAATACTTCTCCAAAATCAGAGACGTATTCAGTGACAACTACTTTTTCAACTTTATTTTCTTTCATAAAAATTCTTTGTTTCGTTCTATTTCTATCTCCATCTGCTGAATGAGTATTGCTTCATCTACCGATGGTATATATATGCCAACTTCTTGCGCTGCCCAATTTCTGAACCTTTCTATTGACAAACTCATTTCTGCCGTATCGAGGTCAGCACTGCTTCTAAGCACCTTTATCCTGCCTAAGTACTTATCTTCCTTTTCTCGGATAAATAAGTCAGGGTTTACAAGTTTCTTGTAATACTGCTGCTTGACCCATTCGAGCGTGTTGCCTGTCTGTGTGCCAAAGTAAGCGAGGATAACGTGCAGATACTTATTCTGTGGTAAACTTCTTCTTGGCTTTTTCTCGGTCAAGTCTACGATTACCCCACTCTCGGCTAACTTCTTAGCACGAAGTAGGAAGTTAGCCTTATCAAGTGGGGAAGAAAGATTATATATCATTAGAATGGTGTATTATCTTCTACTTGTGGGGGTTGATAGGTAGGTTGTGAGGGCTGCTGATACTGTTGCTGTGGTATATTAGATAGCAAATGCTGAATGTCCCATGCACGAATGCTATTGAACCAACGTCCATTGTATTCATGAGCGTCAATATCAAAACTAACCTTAACTTCCTCATTCAACTTGATTGAAAACTGCTCTATCCTATCTGCGCCAAAGACGTTGAAAATCATCTTCCTTGGATATTGTTCATGCGTTTCAATAACATACTCTTGTGACTTCCATGGGCCACGATCAGAAGTGCCTTCTCGTGGTGGAAGTACAGCTATTACTCTGCCTTGTAAATCCATATTATGGTTCGTTAAATAGTTTCTTGTCTGTTATCAATTCTCTGTTTTCATTCACAAACCGAATGAAATCCTCACACCTCTGTTGGAGTATAGGAATGTCTCGATTCGGATTGAACTCATAGCTTTCTGTGAAAGTTTCGTAGTTATACTTTCCAATCACCGCAACATTATACTCGAAAGTCCTCACATCATTACCCATCTGTAACAAACAGAAAGGGTAAACCAAATGCTGATTATTGCGCTTGTACTTTCCTACACTATATTGACTTGTCGTTTTGATATCGTGAACCGATAACGGCATAAGCTCATCAATAAATCCATAGAGCTTCACATCACCAAAACAAGTTGAGAGAACACCCTCGACAAACTTCTGTGTTACTGCACCTTTATAGTAGTTTGCAAATTCAGCACACAAACTGATAGGGAAATAAAAAAGACGCTCACCTATCTTTGCATTAAGTCCTACGACTTTCGACTCTGCATCATAAATCTTTTCAACTTCTATCTTGTCAGACTTCCGATGCTCAATCATGCAGTCTACAACCTCATTGAAAGCCGTACCCTTTGCAACAGCTTCATTGTCATAAGGCACTCTGTTTATACGGTCAATGACCGCTTGGAATTGTATCTCGTGGAACTCTTCGGGAGTATGTGGGGGCGTGTCACAGAACCCCCAATACTTTTCCCAAATAATGTCACTATCTACATATTGCTGATAGCCATCAAGCAAAGATGGATAAATATTATAATTAGGCTGCTTTGTCTTCATAAGCCTTTGTATCTTTATTGTAGACCAGCCCAAGCCCCTTCACCCTTGCAGAGAACAACGAGCGAGCCTTCATTAATGAACTGCCTACGTGGTTATAGTCATTGATATGCTCTGCAAAGTAATTTGCACTCTGTGCATCTGTGATTTGAGAAACGCCATCTTCAATCTCTGACAAGAGAGCGTTATATTTCTTGATTTCCTCTTCCTTTGCAGAGAGCATACCAAGATAAGGGGCAATAACAGAACGTTCGATAAAATCGTTCTTTGCCGTTGGTTTGCCTTGTGCGTCTACAATGGTAGGAATGGTCATAACGCCAGGTAGATTACACGTGTTCTTGCCGTCATTACGACTTGTAGGGTCAAATGTAATCGTGCGCATCTGTCGTCCGTTATCGTTTCTCATCTCGAGATACCCGAGCAGGTCAAGCTCGGTTACAATAGCATTGTAGGACTTCTCACGTAGAGCAGGAATAAAGACTGTATCATCACCCTCTTTACGAGTGTCACGATGAGCGACAAATACAACATTCTTGTTAAGGCTTCCTACTGTTCGAGTAAGCCATGAAAACTCTTGATTGATGCCGCCCCAGTCTCTTATCTGAGGTTGACGAGAACCACACTTATATGTAATGATGAAGTCCATCATCTTACCGATAGTGTCAATGACAATAGTCTGATACGCTGACAAATCCTCTTGTAGCACATCTTTCACGTCTTGCCAACTACCGACCTGTACGGTATCAATACCTTCCAAATGAGACATATTGATACGCTTGACACCATTATCGAAGTCAAGAAGCAATGGTTTAGGCGTAGAGAGTGCAAGCGTACTCTTACCCATACCAGCTTGTCCATAAATCATCATCTTGATTGTGTTCGGAATACTCAATTCCGATGCTTTTCTAATCAATGTCATAATCCTTTAATTCATTAGTTATTATTAATCGGTTTAATCTCATTGTCGCAAATGCTTCTTGTATATCTTTCTTTGAGTAATATAAAGGAGAGTTTACCGCATCACCCTTGCGAGCATGGATTAGCCCTTGTTTCTCTAATTCTTGAAATGTCTTAAAATCTATCTTTCTGAATTTAAGCCATTTCTTGACTTCTGACAGCCTTAGTTTGTCTTGTGGTGGGTCATAATCTTTAATAGCAAGGTTATATCCAACACGGACGAAATCAGCAATGATACCGCCCAATTCAGAAATAGTAAGATTATTCATCAATATCTCTGAATGATAGTTATATACCCTACCTTCTCTTTCTTGGTAGTGGCAAATTTATTATTCATAGGGTCGCAACCCTCATATCGGTTTTGCCTTGTGCATTCGGTAGTTACTGAATTGGCAGTGTAGCAACTCAATGGGACATGTAGCTTATTACCAGCCCCGATGTGCTTGAATAGTCCAGTAATACTGTACTTTCTATCTTTTAATGTTCTTTCCATATTCTTCTTTTTGTTTCGTGGGCATTGAGGACTCGAACCCCACTAAACTACCATAGATGCCCTTAAAATCCTCACTATTCTCACGAACCATGAGGAGTGACCATGATTAAAACTACTAACCTGATTATAACTTAGTCCCCACGTATGGACTCGAACCATACACATTGCGTTAAACGCCCTTTGTGGGGTAAACCCTACTATTCTCACGAACCGTAGGTAAATCATAAACAATAATTCAAATATATTACGAAATAATACTATTAAGAAAATCAAAATTCAACTTCTTAGACTGATAATCTTTCTTGAACTTTTCAGCTTCAATCAAGAAATCCTCTTCTAACGCCTTTATGTCTTCGAAAATATCGAAAAGACTTCTATTATCGTCTGCCATACTCTTCTTTAAATTGGTTATACACGTCTTTAAAACTATATCTTGCCTGCCAAATGTATTTAGCAACGGCAGCGGTGCAAGTTAATGCACCGACTGCAAAGAAAATCTGTATCATGCTATCTCTCTTTCTATTTCATTTAAAAAATCTTGTGGGGTGTCAATTTCTCTGTTATTTTCGTACAGATATAAATATACAAGATGACAATCTATTGATGTCGTTTCAAAGTAATCAACATCAGCATCATAGTAACCGTCATAGGTGAATTTCGCCCTGATAACAGCATACAAGGCATCTTCATTGTTTTCATCGACTTCTACTATTGTATCAATGCTATCTTTACGTGCATCAACAGCATCGTTAACCTCTTCTATTATTCTCTCTTTGAGAATATCTAACTCTTTTTTTGTCATAATCAATCAGTTTTTAGTTCATTCGTACGCACACCCTAATCGAATAGTAGCGACCTTATTTCAATCGCAGTGTGCGTTATATATTCATTTAGCGAGACAGACCCCTAACCTGCCTACTCTCTTACGTATAGAGGATTTTTTTTCGTAGCGTTATTTAATCTCTATATTTACTTCTGCCATCTGCAAGGTCACGGATTGTTAGTCTATCTTGCAGCCTTTCATTTTCAATATTTCTATGTGCCAAAATTTCAAAAATCGCTGTAAACGCTTGCTTTTTTCAACTAAAAGGTTTACCTTTGCTGTTGTACTAAATCGTTTACAGTGCAAAGGTAGTTCTTTTGAACTTACTAAACAAATTTTGAACTAATTAATTAGTTCGTTTAACTAATATTTAACATTACTAAGGGTTCGTTTACAAATATACCTTATATATAAAAAAAGAGCATATCAAATATGCTCATTCTTTGACTTATTGATACAACCGATTTCTAATGGGTATTGAACTTATTTACAAAGTAAATTTGCCCTTTGCCCGTCACTTTCGTTGTGATAGTCGTGTGCAGCACCCCGTTGTTACCACTTCGCACGCCCTTTTTAAGTTCAAATAAGCCCATATCAACGTACTTCTGATTAGGAATGTTATATCGTTCTCCTTTCGTGCCGAGATAGCCGTTATCTCGCATCCATTGGAATAGCCGCCTTTCGCCCATCGGAGTGCCGTTCTGATTGATTAGCTTTGCGAGTTCTCCTATCAAGCAGGAAGAAACAGAACCACTAACCGCCTTAGTAAAGGTAATAGCAGGTTGGGCAGCTTTTACAGATTGTTCCGCTTCAATACGCTTTTGCCTTTCATCTTTCAGAGCCGTAGCGATTTGGATAAGGTAGTCAGGGTCGGTTAGTGTGCGTTCTATAATGTTGTCAGTCATATACGCACCATGTTTGCGGATTGACGGCAAGACATCCTTTGTAACCCATTTACGAAAGGCTTTCGCTTCAGGTTTCCGACTATCAAGGATAACATCATATAAGCCGTCCTCGTTAACAAAATTGGCTGACTGAATACGCCCAAGGTTGTCGGTGATGGGTTCGGTTGAAACGCCCCCATCGTCAAGCCGTTCTCTTACATGCCCTTGTGTTAATCCAAGAGCATTACACACATCGGCAAGACAAAACAATGGATTATCCGTTGTTCCTGCCGTTCTAACTTTCCCAAATTGTGGGTTTTCAAAAATTCTTAATTCATTCATAAAAAAAATTCGCCCAAACTATAATATAAATAATTAAACTGCTAATGGAGGAGGGAGGGAGTAAGGCAGAGTTTCCCCTTACCCACCAACTATTTATGATTGGTGCCGGGGACTTGCCTTTGCTCTGCTGAACGTTATCAGTCGGTCGGTCGGCACACCTCAAAGGAATAATCTCTGTAAGTGTCGTATGGCTTTTCGGTATTATCACCGCCTGCACGCATCCATACTCAAGTCCTGCGTCTTTCTCCATGCACCCTTTTGAGAAAGTAAATAAGACTACGCCAAGGTGTATTTAGCCGTCAAACGTAGAATAAAGAGGTCGGTTGTATATAAACAAAAACCTCTGCAAGTGTGCAGTCTTACAGAGGTTAAATATCTAAACTCCCAAATGGGAAAATTTAGCGATGTCTTTCCGCATTCTGCACAAATGCGATTACAAAAATAGTTCTTTTGAACTTAATAAACGAATAAAAGCAAAAATAAATAGTTCTTTTAACATAAATAAACATAACGCATATGGAGAATAAAGATATTGTAATGAGGATTAAACTGCTCATTGAACACGAAAACGTATCTCCATCTAAGTTCGCAAAGATGATTAATTTCAATCAATCGAACTTATCTAAAGTACTAAATGGAGATAGGAATGTCCCGACAAACCTTATAAAGGCTATATGTGAGAGTCTTCAAGTTCCTTACAGCTGGTTAGTTAATGGTGAAGGCTCTATGTTCCTCAGTGGTGACATAAGCCAATCGGGGAAAGCGAACACTGCCAACAACAGAGGGACGATAAACAACGACAACCGCAGGTACTATCAAGGTTGCAACAAGGAGAACTCGCAGGAAATATCAGAACTCGGAGAAAGAGTAACCGCATTAGAAGGCGCACCTACAATCAGCTACTCGCAGGGCAAGCCATACTACAACGTGGACTTTCTCGGAGGCTTCGACATCATTATCAATGACCAGACAATCAACCCTGAATACCTCATAGATTTCAAGAAATATGAAGATGCGGATTGCTGGTGTAATATTTCGGGTCAATCTATGGAGCCGTTAATCTCAAATGGTGACATCATAGCCATTAAGCAGCTTCACGATTGGCGAGAGTTCCTACTCTATGGCGAGGTGTATGGTATTGTCACAAAGGATATGCGTACGGTAAAACTCGTTACCAAGTCACCAAAGGGTGATGACTACCTCCATCTTGTTCCTGTCAATAAGTCAGAAGAATATCAGCCGCAGGATATTCCTGTAAAGCTGATTACGCACGTGTTTCAAGTACTCGGTTGTATGAAAAAACTTTAGCATATATTTAACAGGGCATAAGTAACAAATAACGAAATCTCTATATATCAGAATATTACACGTGCAAGATATTCCGCTTGTGGTTCTGAATGTCGTGGGTTCGAATCCCACCACCCACCCTTCAAGAATTAAGCGGAAGTCTTTTAAAGACCTCCGCTTTTCTTTTTATATCATTCTATCTTATAAAACAGAAATTGAATAAGTGGCACATCTAAAAATCTTGCCTACAAATAAGGATGTAATTTTCTTTGAGAATAAGCCTACTAATAAAACCAGGCTCGCTTACTTTTGATAGAATGCCCTTTTCTTAACAACAATTTATATTCATATTTGCTATATATTGCAAAGTGTTTAGTTCTTTGCACCATTAGTGTTGATGCTCCGCACATCTTGTGCTATTGGTCAGCACCACACGTGCTGAGCATCACTACATCAGTTAAAGATAAATAATAAGACCCGTTAAGAGTATTATTATAGGTATATATAATAAAGTAATATAACCTTCTTATATAGGATGTGTTTTCATGCCGATACCTTTTATTACTCATTTATATATCTGTTCTAACCATAGTTATCGAACTCTCCCGCGGCTATAAGTAACCTTAGTTTTTCATTCTTATTCTCACCAGCTTTAGTCTATCACCCTATCCTTGTACATTCTACATACAAAAACAAAACAAGAGACAGTTGTTTACAGATTATTTCCTATATTTGCAAAAGAAAGAAAATACCTAAACGGAATGGATATATACATTATAAAAAAGAAGTTGGGCAGTAGAAAAGAATTAGGAAGGCACCTTGTAGAAATTGATGAAACCGTCAATACGCTCGGAGCCCTACTCTACATATTAACCCTACAAAGCCTAACAGAAGCGCAGACACTAAAAGAGAATCATGCGTTATCCGACAGTGAGATAGCTGCACAGGCAGAAGAAGGACGCATCCGCTTTGCTGAGAACTATGGCGAAAACCACGATACGATGGCAAAAGCGATGGAACGAACAAAGCAGGCATACGATGACGGTCTCTTCAGAGTATTCATCAACGGTGAAGAAATAATGGAATGGAATGCCCCTATCACCCTCTGCCAAGGAGCAGAAGTCGTCTTTCTCAGACTCACAATGCTCACAGGTCTTTATTTTTAAGGTTGAACTTAGAGAGAAAATTGTGAGGGGGGAAGTATTAGATTCTGCAAAGATTACTACTTTATAAGTCTTATTAACCAGCAAATTAGCATTGGCTGGAACGTATTTACCATCTAAAAACTTATTGAAAGGAATAAAATATGAAAACAAAGAAGGAGTTACAGGAATACTGTTCGCAATATATCAATAGCATCAACCTATCCCAATGTAATATATGGGAGAAAAGATTAGTAAACACATGTAAGGAAGAAGACTATCAATTCAATTACTACCGAAATGTTTTTTACAAAGGTTATGACGAAGAGAAGATTCCTTTCCGTACCATAAAGGAACTTATTTCTGCAGGTGCAAACCTTCCTCACATTCTACCGAAGGACTATTCTCTACTTTTAGAGCTACATTTAAAGCAGCTCGAAGAATTCTCTCATACAAAAGGTATCTATCGTATAGATGTAAGAAAAGGTATTGATTTACAGGAGATAGCAGATGATATATCTGACACAATGCGTGCCTTCTTTGCCGCAGCTGCCTACGGTCTCACGATTGACGAGCTAATCCGTGGACAATACCCTGATATAACCAGTTACTATATCTCATTTACTCCTGTACTTACAGCTGCCATCCAGCAGGGAAAACCAGAAACTATCGAAGCTGTAAAAGAGGTACTGACCAGTGAAAATAATGTCGGAATCCTTACGCAAAGCCTCATCACAGCCATAGAATCAAATAATAACGAGGAGTTGCATACCCTCCTCCTCAACGTGCTGAGAGCTGCAAAACTACAAGAGGGTCTGCGCCAGAGTATCGTAGAATGTGGTAATGAATACAGCCTGACATTCTATAAACGGATGCTGGATGTCATTGCCGAAGAAGGACTTCTGCGTTATAGTTCCGTTAGACGATCTGTCCAAACATGGGCTGGTATCGGCTACGAGTCTGTTTCCGACAAGGATATCAAAACTATCTTCGAAGGTATTCATCTATTCTTGACCCACCCAGAGGAACGAGTAAAAGCCTATACGGGTCCGAATGCACTACTCGTTTACATTGCTTTATATACGGCTGGTGCTGAGGATTTCAGTATTGCACAGCGTGATGCCTTACAGTTAATTGATGGCGACACCCCTCTCCAGAACCGTATTGCAGCCATCTACTATCTTGACCGTTCCAGACACTTCAAAGTTACTGACCACTTCGAGTTCTTTGTAAAACATCTGGATGATCCTTTCACAAAGGCTTTCTTCATTGATCAGCTAAGTGATGTGGCGAGAGAGGACAAGTATAAATATGGAAAGGTTGAAACGGTTTCAAGCAAAAAACGTGAACTTTACCAAAAGCTTTTTGATGAGATTGCGAAATGGGAGAAGGAGGTTAAGAATAACACGGACTTCACCTTCAAAGGCTTTGAATGGTTCAAAATCCGTCTTTCACGCGAACACTTCATCAATGCCCTGTGGGTACTTGCCAGCCAAATGAAGACACAGGAAACGATTGACCATATTCTTCTTGAGAAGATACCTAACTGGGGAGTGCACTTCATAAGATATTATAACTATAGCCAAGAGGATAAGAAAAAGAAGCCTTTATACACCTTTATGAAGGAATATTACCCTTTAGGCAGTCCTGAAGCACGTCGCCAGTTCCTTGTTAAGAATATCTTTGGCTATGAGAAAGAGGGCTTTGACTTCCTCTTGGCCTTCTTCTACAAGGAAGAATTTACCACAACAGATGTCAAAGATATAGAGAAGAAACTTAAATCCAAGGTTTCTGACACACGAAGTACGGCTGTACGTGTACTGCTTACGTTGCCCTACGAACAGCTGAAAGCATCATACGAACGCTTGCAGACAACGAAGGGAGACTATATAACAGCCGCTTTGACTGAGCTTAGGGAGGACAGCAAACAGCTTACAAAGGACTTTGCTCCTACAAGTGAAGAAACAAGTACAACTACACCAACAACCTATCCCGGAGCAGAAGGTGGTTACGGTCTGTACAAGACGGGGGACATTCCGACTATTAAGCTATCCGATCCTTTCCTGACAGAGAACGATTCGCAGTCGTTCCTTGGTAAGGTATTCAATAAGGTTACCGGTAAAAACCGTGCAGATGCAGGCTCTGTCTTTACCTACAACATTGACGAACTGCGCAAGCTATACACCGAACTGGAAAAGATTATAGAGGACAATGCAGACAAGGAGTATAAGAACTATTGGGGAGGAACCCAAACAATTGGCGACAGTTATCTTTCCTTTACGTCTGACGAGCATACACTTGACGCACTCCCTTATCCTGAACTCTGGAAAGGTTTTCTTGCAACTCATCCCCTCAAAGACGAGGACCTATTAGGTATCGATATAATGCTTTCTGTACTTGATGACAACTATAGCAGAGAAATTGTGGAGCTGGATGCAGACAACTATCCATTCAAGAATGTGAAAGACATTGAAAGTTGGAAGTATGCCAGCCATTTCCAGCTTATCATACAGACTCTGCTCGATGATTTAGGAAAGAAGAACCCTTCCCTGATTTTCCGTCAAGCCTATACCCTTCTCGCACTGATATTCTTCCACTGTCCGACTAATAAGTACATAAGAATTTCCCGTTATGGTTCAAACGATGATAGACACGTGTTCCATAGCAGGCTCTTTCATATGGCAATGAGGTTCGCAGAAAAAAACTGGAGGACAGACGAAGAGTTCAAACTCCTCGCAGATATGACAATGGCAATGTATGGGAAGTATGTGCCAATAGCCCGAATGGACAAGAAGCTATACCATTCATACTATACGATTGATGCACTCAGATTGTCGCGTTACAACCTTCAAGGCAAGCTGTCTGACGATGCCTTTATGGAGTTACTGCTGAATGACGAAGGCGAAGAGCTACGTAACGCAGGTAATTATATCTATAATACACGAGGTCACCGACTTACTTTGCAATATGAATATGAGAAGAACGTTGACGCACGTTATGGCAAAGAGACTTACAAGAATCTGGAGAGAATTATCAATAAGATAGCTCAACACCTCTTCAAGATTGAAATGACTCGCCTCAATGCACCGACAACAGCCTCTAATATCATCATCCGTATAAATGACGCAATGGTTTTGCAGGGTGCTGAATATATGGTTACGGCAATGAAAGCATTGGGCAAAGACCATCTGATAGCAAGTAGCTACGGCACTGAAAAGCGTGCAGTGCTGACCGATATCATTGAGCGTACCTTCCCACTCGAAACAGATAAGCCAGAAATACTTAAGACTATCAAAGACGACAGACTTTTAGAGTTGGCGTATTTTGCACCGCAGTGGGTTCCACTTATCAAAGCATATCTCAACTGGGAAGGCTTCGATCTTGCCTATTACTACTTCATTGCACATACTA
>ERZ773233.610-NODE-610-length-23131-cov-11.924684_pt1 | contig 23131 bp, 24 predicted proteins | sample MGYA00580991_ERZ773233 | MGnify/ENA primary metagenome ERZ773233 (study PRJEB29015, sample SAMEA2738178) | human oral metagenome | biome: human oral; feature: human-associated habitat; material: saliva | place: China | collected 2161 ...
GAAGCCCATAACTTGCAAAGAATTTCTTTGCTTGGTATTCATGTACCTTCATAAGTTCTAGTTTTAATTTATAAACTATGTATTAATTGTTTAGGATTCTTGATAGTAGTTTTTAAAAGTCTTAATACTCCTGCGCCTCACGTTCACCTCGAAGAACAGCCAGTGCATTTTCTGTCAATGCCTGCATTTCATCTTGACCAGGATAGACATGAATTGGTGCAAGATAAGAAAGGCGTTGCTTGAGACGTTCTATGATATAGTCAGACTTAGCCATACCACCTGTAAGAAGAATTGCATCAATGTTTCCACATAGCACAGCTCCTTCTGCTGCAATGTTCTTGGCAATATGCCATATCATAGCTGATACCACGAGTTCTGCATGTTTGTCGCCCGCATCAATCCAGTTTATTATCTCCTTGAGATCATTTGTTCCAAGATGTGCAATGAGACCAGCCTGACCACTTACTCTCTTTAACAACTGGTCTTCTGTATATTTACCACTGAAGCAAAGACGAATTAAGTCAGCAGCAGGTAACGAACCTGCACGCTCTGGTGAAAATGGTCCCTCACCATCTAATGCATTATTGGCATCAATAGCTCTTCCTTGTGAATGAGCTGCAATAGAAATTCCACCTCCCAAATGGCATATAATAAGGTTAAGTTTTTCATAAGTTGTACCCATATCTTTGGCAAATCGTCTACCAATTGCTTTTTGGTTAAGAGCATGCCAAATACACATACGTGGCATGAGAGGAGAACCTGACAATCGTGCTTCTGGTTCCATTTCATCTACCACGCCAGGGTCAGCTATAAAACTCTTACATCCTGGAATGTCACGCGCAATTTCATCAGCGATCATACAGCCAAGGTCACAAGCATGTTGGTGAATAGCTCTTTGCTGATCAATTATCATCTGTTCCGTGATTGTAAACACACCACTTGATACTGGTTTTGCTAATCCACCACGTCCGATAACAGCATCAAACTCCAGAGGAATATTTCTATTCTTTAATTCCTCAATAACAACTTGTTTACGAAAATGATATTGATCGGATACACGCTTAAACTTACTCAGTTCTTCTCTGGAGTGTGCAATATCAGCAACAAAGACTGGCTGATCATCATTGGCAAGTGATACCTTGGTTGATGTTGATCCAGGGTTAATAGCTAAAATCTTGTAAGCCATAATGTTTAATTTATATACCTTAATATATATACTATCTGGAGATAAGACTTGCAAGTGCAAGACTATAGTACTTAGATTCAATTGTGTCACCACGACTTGGAAGTACTACTGGTGCCATAGTTCCTTGAAGTATAGCTGCTGTTTCTGCATGACAAAACAAAGTAACGGTTTTATAAAACAAATTACCAGCTTCGATATCAGGGAAAATTAATGCGTCAGCTTCTCCATTGATAGAAGAGTTTATTTGTTTGATTTTCATTGCTTCAATTGAACAAGAAGTAATCAAATCTAATGGTCCGTCTATTATGCATTTACCAAAAGTACCCGTTTCAGCTTCTTCTTTCAACTCTCTGTACGATACTGTATATGGGAAATGACGTTCGTCAACTTTCTCAGAACAATGGATAAGAGCGATTTTAGGACATTCGATTTCAAAGGCATGACAGAAATCTACAATATATTTAACCTGTGCTCTTCGCTGTTTATCATTTGGAGCTGGAATAACTGCAGCATCAGTAAAGAAAAGTAACTTAGAATACTCGGGTAACTTAGCTGCAGTAATATGCGTTAATACTGTATCTTTTGGTAGGATTCCAACTTCTTTATCAAGTATGGCACGTAAAAGGACATCTGTGTTAAGAAAGCCTTTCATTACAATGTCGGCATCACCTCTTCTAACTATTTCAACAGCTTTGCGTGCTGCATCCTCTGGTGATTCCGCAAGAATAGATTGAAAAGCATTTTTCTTAGCATAGTCTTCCATAGTTTCTTTAGAGCATACTAATATAGGCTCTATAAAACCATCATGTACAGCTTTACAAACGGCTTCCTGTGTATGGCTTTCTTCAGGCCAAACAACTACTGTTCGCTTACAAATCTTCCTTTCTTTAAGAAGATGAATTAGTTGCTTAAAGTCATTGATAGGCTTTCTTTCTTCAGGCATAGTTAATCGATTTTCAGTTAAAGTTTTATGTTGTGACAAAGATAATACTTTGTTTTGAAATATGCTCGATATTTAAAGAAAAAAACAGAAGAAAATTCTTTTTTTTGTGTTGGTTGGTGTATATTTGCAAATGAATTAGAGATTTATATATGAAACGTTTGTACTTTATATTACTTGTAAGTACCTTATTTACTGTAGCTACTGCTCAACGTGTAGCACGTAGTTATATTCCTCACGGAGCTTTTTTTTATGATAGTCAGTGGCAAGGAGTTAATAGTCCTGATAAAGCTGCCTATTACAGAGTTTTAGCGGTTGATGATAAAGGTCAGAAGATGTTTTATGATTATTATATCACGGGACAACTTCAAGCAGAGAAACATTATATAAGTATAAACAAGCAGAATGACCGAAACACGGTTTTAAATGGAGTGTGTAGAACATTTCATAAGTCGGGTAGAGTAGAGTCTGTATTACAGTATAAGAATGGTAAGGCCAATGGTCGTGCTTTGTCTTTCTTCCCAAGTGGCAATATTGGTATGAAATTATCTTACCGTAATGGATTGCTTGACGGCCCTTGTTATACATACACAGAGAGTGGGCGTTTAGAATACACTACGGTTTGGCGTAATGGTACCAAAGTCAATGAGATAAAAGGTGGTAAGGATCATTATATTGATAAAAACACTAATGAGGATGAGTTCTGCGAACGTTATCGTCAAGACGAGGCTTTGATAATGGCTCAATCAAAGAGTATTTATAAAGCAAGAGAAAATACAGAGCCAAAAGATAAAGTAGAGATAAAAGACGCTAAAAAAGTAAATAATCATCTCTCAAAGGATACTAAAGAATCTTTGTCTACACATGATTTTTCAACAAAGAACGATCATGGCAAGTCTGTTAATAATAAGGTAAAAGAACATGCTGCCTATCAAACGACTAAGGAAGATAAATATCTTGCTAATATAAAGTACCCAGATAGTTCTAAAGGAAAGACTGGAAATACTAAGGGAGAGAAATCTTCAGATATGAGTTTACCACAGAAGGGTAGATTCAACTTTGCTTATCTGCATAGCCTTTTAAGCAGAGAAAGTGAAAGGTTAAAAAGTGTAGATGCGTTAACTAATATTAGTTATAATTTCCTTTTAAACTCTTCACAAATAATTGATGGATTTGGTGCACAGAAGGAAGTAATTTTTCATCATAATATGATTTATGATGTACAGAATAGTAAGGATAAGGTTACAGGTAATAAGCCAAGACAAATAGGCTATTTTGGAACAATTGTAGGAGGTAATCTCCTTGTAGAACGCATTAATATCTTTACGTGGTCTGAGGAAGAAATGTATCTTATTGCTCAAGAAGCTATCAATGCAGGTTATAAAACTCTTGGTGGTATAGATTATAAAGGCACAGATGGAAATTTTATTCTTGAGCCAAAGATGAAATCAATGAGTTATGATGAGCGTGAAGTTGTTGTAACCTTTACTCATCAGCCAAACCTTTATGCAGGACTTTATCATATTCAGATGGATGTAAGGTAATACAACTATTTTTTTAGATTAATTAAATTAAATAAAACGCGTTTGATGTATATCATTTAATTATTTTTCAGTATATTTGCATCATAAAATTAATTTTCTACTAAGAGAGAACGATAAACGTTCATTATTTATAATGGGCAATCACCTGTAAACTATTTAAAGAGATTATGAAAGTATTTGACAAGCTGTTGAATTGGTATCTTTCTATAAATGCACTCCCATATTGGGTCATTTTAGCTATAGACATTGTTATCTGTTATCTATCAGGTCTCTTTGTCTTCTGGCTTTATTATCATGGTGCAGTATCTCCTCAGCACATAGTGCTGCTGACCAAAACAATCTTTATGTACATGATTTTTAACCTTATTGGTTTTAAAATTTTCCGTACATATTCTGGAATTATTCGTTACTCTTCCTTTGTTGACTTGCAGCGAGTAGTATTAGCAATGTGTCTCTCGCTTGTTATTGCAGAGGCAATGCATTATGTTGTTTACCATTGGAATCTTGAATTTGTTCGTCTTCAAGGTCGACAGATTGCAGCTATGTATCTTGTTGCAACCATAGGTATGATGGCTTTCCGCATATTGACAAAGTCTCTTTATGATGTGTTATTTAATACAGATAAAGGAATTCGTACACTTATCTATGGTGTAAAAGATGGTGGTGTAGGTCTTGCAAAAAGCATTAGAACCGATAAACCACGTAAGTTTCTTTTGAAAGGATTTATTGCTCATGACCCAGCTATAAGCGGTAGATTACTCATGGGTGAGAATATTTATCTTGTTGATGACAACCTTGCTGAACGTATCAAATCATTGAAGATAAAGGCTGTTTTAGTATCTCCATTACAAAATGAACGTTTTCGTAATGATTTAAAACTGCAAGATATACTTCTGAGTCTTGGTGTACAGATTTTCATGAGTCCTACAGAGAAGGAATGGAGTCAGAATGACGATTATACTGCTGTACAGCTCAAAGAAATTAGTATTGAGGACTTACTTCCACGTGATCAGATTAATGTTGATATGGATTCTATTGGTAATCTGTTACGTGATAAGAAAATTATGATTACAGGTTCAGCTGGTAGTATTGGTTCTGAGATGGTACGCCAGATTGCTATATATAAGCCTGCAGAGCTTATTCTTATTGACCAAGCAGAGACCCCTCAGCATAACATTCGCTTGATGATGCAATTTGAGTGGCCAGATATTAAGGCACATACTATTGTTGCAAGTATCTCTAATTATGAGAGAATGGAAAAGATTTTCCAAACTTACAAGCCTGATTATGTGTTCCATGCAGCTGCTTATAAGCATGTACCAATGATGGAAAACAACCCATCAGAAAGTATACAGAATAATGTCTGGGGTACAAAGGTTATTGCAGACCTCAGCGTTAAATATGGTGTTAAGAAGTTTGTTATGGTTTCAACAGATAAGGCTGTGAACCCAACAAATGTTATGGGCTGCTCAAAGCGTATCTGTGAGATATATTGTCAGAGCCTTAACAAAATGATTAACGAGCATGCAGATGGTAAACCTGCTACACAATTTGTTACTACACGTTTTGGTAATGTGTTAGGTTCAAATGGTTCTGTGATTCCTTTGTTTGAGAAGCAGATAAAGGCTGGTGGACCTGTTACTGTTACTGATCCTAATATCATTCGATTCTTTATGTTGATACCTGAAGCATGTAAATTAGTGCTTGAAGCTGGTACACATGGTAGTGGAGGAGAAATTTTCGTATTCGATATGGGCAAACCTGTCCGAATAGCTGATCTTGCTAAACGAATGATTAAGCTTTCTGGTGCTAAGAATATTGAAATAAAGTATACAGGCTTACGTGCGGGTGAGAAGCTATATGAGGAGGTGTTGAGTACAACTGAAAATACACTTCCAAGCTTCCACGAGAAGATTCGTATTGCAGAGGTGTGTGAATACGATTTTAATGAAGTAAAAAAACAGATTGAAGAGCTTATCGAATTGAGTCATACATATAACGATATGGCTATCGTTGAAAAAATGAAAGAAATTGTACCAGAGTACGTAAGTAATAATAGTAAATACTCTGTTCTCGACAAATAATTTATCTGTCGAATAGTAGAATGTAAATAAACTAATGAAATATAAGAAAAAAGATTCTTCTGACCTTTTCTTTGAGTTTCTGCGCTTCTGCTTGAAAGAAGATGCTAAGGAACCTGCTAATTTGGCAGAAATGGATTGGGACGCACTTTATAAGTTTGGTAAAAAACAAGCTATTCTTGGCGTTTTATTTTACGGTATAAAAAGGTTATCAGATTCTCCTTATCGACCTAATAAAGAACAAATATTTAAATGGTATGGTGCTTGCTCTTTTATAGCACAAGCTAATAGGCAAACCTACAAAGATGCTAATGCACTTACCAGATTAATGCAAGAAAAATATGGTGTGCGTAGTTGTGTCTTAAAAGGACAAACCAATGCCTTGATGTACCCAGACCCATATATGCGTACGTCAGGTGACATCGATTTATGGACTGATGCCAATACTTTAGATATTATACGTATTTCTCGCGAACTTGATAAAAAGGGAGAGATTGGATATCATCATATTGAACTTAGTTATTTTAAAACACCAGTAGAAGTACATTTCTTTCCTTCGTTTATGGGTAACTTGTGGCATGAATACAAGTTGCGTCGATACTTCAATCAATGCAAAGAAAATCAGTTTAAGCATCTGACTGAGTTGCCAGATGGATTAGGAAAGATTTACACAGTGACTGATGATTTTAATCGTGTATTTCAGTTGTCTCACTTGATGCATCATTTCTTTTTTGAGGGCATCGGATTAAGACAAATGATTGATTATTATTATTTGTTACTTCGAGGATTCACTGAGGAAGAACGTCAAGAAACTCTTCATGTTCTTAAAGATGTGGGAATGTATAAATTTACTGCAGCTGTAATGTATGTGATGAAAGAAATATTTGGTTTACCTGACAAATACTTATTGATGGAACCTAATCATAGAATAGGTAAAATTCTTGTCTCAGAAATATTGATGGCTGGAAACTTTGGTTTTCATGATCATCGTTATGCATTTGCTGGTAAATCAGTGTACTCACAGTATTTCCTCGAAATATATAGAAATCTTCATTTTGCAATTGATTTCCCATCGGAAACTGTTTGGGGGCGCCCTGTTTCAAGATGGTGGCACATGATATACAAGGCATATTTACGTCGACAACTACGACGTAGTCAAAAATAAACCCTTTTAATAAGACTCAAAATAACTTTAATTTTCGATTGAAAATATTAAGTTGAACAATTGTATTATACGTGAACACCAATGGTGCTAAGTAGGAGCACCATTGGTGTTCACGTATAAACACAAACTGTGTTTCATTTATTATATTAGACTATATTGGGTTTAGTAATATAATAAAAGACTATAATACCTGTATTAAATTGATATAAAGAAGATCGTTACTATCTTGTTTTAGTTTTGGTTTGTGAAAATGTAAGCTTAACCATGACGGGATAATGATCAGAGATATTACGACGTGACTTACCAAGCCAATAGCTATTTGTAAAGATGGCATAATGTGGAATATTAAAATCTGAAGTAACAAAGATATGATCAATGCGTGCTTTACTACGACTATCCTGCATAAAGTCACTCCATGTCCCTGTGGGAGCCATGCGTTGTAGAGCGTTAGTATAACAATCACGTAATACTCCTGAGTGAGAGAAAATTTGATAAACCTCGTCGGTTTCATCTACATTAAAGTCACCTGTTAAAATTGTAGGTAGCCCTTTAGCAAGCTGTTTAATTTGCTTCAGAATAAGTATAGCACTCTCTCTTCGTGCTATAACCCCCACGTGGTCCATGTGAGTGTTGAAGAAAAGAAACTGCATTCCCGTTGATATATCTTGGAATTTACCCCATGTACATATACGAATACAAGCAGCATCCCATCCCAAAGAAGCTTTTTCAGGAGTCGTTGAAAGCCAAAAGTTGCCGCTTTCTAATAATTTAAGTTGCTCTTTCTTATAAAAGATTGCAGCATATTCTCCTTTTTCTTTACCATCATCGCGGCCTATTCCTATATAAGCATAACCATCTAAGCCTTTATTTAGGTCATGTAGTTGATCTACAAGAACCTCTTGTGTACCAAATATTTCTGGCTGTTCAAAATTGATGAAGTCACACAAATGTGAACAACGTTGTGTCCATGCATTGCCTTCTTTTTCATCATTCGGGTTGTTATAACGAATGTTATATGTGCCAACATAAAGACGTTGAGCAGAGAGGCTACAACATAATAGCACTACAAAGAAAAGTGTTGTAAGTTTATTCATGATTTAAGTTCTTTGATATTTATAACTTCAATATAAATGAAGAGTAATCTTTTTTCTTAGTATAAAGTTCTGTTTTACAAAAGTACATAATGTTTTTCAATCATCATCATATTATGTATTATTTATTGAAGGCATACAAATTGTTTTATATAATCTCAATGTCGCTTTATATACTATTTATATAGTTAATAGTAATTTTCTTTTTTAGTTGCTTTTTTCAACTTTATATATTATATTTGCCATATTATATTCTTAACATGAAATTATATATAAACCAATATTAATAACAAAATTAAAAATAATTTATTATGGTAGTAACAAAAGCAATTTATCAAGGAAAAGGACGTGTTGAAGCAAAGCATGTAAAATCAGAGGTAGTCGTAACAACAGATGCTGGTAAGGCTGTTGGAGGTCTTGGAGAAAATCAAAACCCAGTTCAATTATTAGGTAATGCTCTGTCTGCTTGTGTTCTAACGCTGATGGGCTTGCAAGCTGAACGTGGAGGAGTAGACTTCTCTGGCTGTTATGCAGAAGTTGGGGAGTGCGAAGAAGATATGAAGAAGTTTACGGTTACTCGTATTCCAATAGTATTTCATCTTAAAGCTTCATTTGATGAAAAGCAGCGGAAGAAGTTTGAATATATAGCTAACAAGGCTTGCTTTGTCGGTAATACCTTAACTGCTGAAAAAGTGTTTACCTTTGTGTATGACTAATAATCTCTATTATTATCTAAAAGTTTATTGGAATAAGAGATGAATAGGAGAGAATAAGTATTCTTAAAGATAAAGAAAAGTCCTGCCATAAACAATATACTGTTTATGAGAGGACTTTTCTTTATATATATGCTATAAGATACTTGTAAACTTCAATAAAATGCGATAACTATATATGTTAGGAAAGCTTACTCTCATCCATTAATCTTGCATTAGGAGTCAAGAAATTTGTAAGTTCAGCAAATCTGGATAATCTCAATAAACGTGAATGATTTTTATTAAGATAATCACTGTCTTCATCTCCCATATAATTTGGGATGTGAACAGCCCATCCTCCTATCTTTAGTACTGGAGCTATATCCTCTGAATAAGTATCTCCTACCGTGAGAAGTTGTCCAGCCTTCACACCAAACTGTTTACAAAGGCGCTTATAAGCATCAGCTGTCTTTTCCGAGACAATAACAATATCATCAAAGTAGGGACGTAATCTCGAGCGTTGAAACTTATTTTCCTGATCAAGCAATTCTCCCTTTGTGAACACAATCATTCGATATTTACCAGTGTCACGCAGTTTCGATAATGTTGTTTTAACACCGTCAAAAGGATGACCTGGTAGTCGTAGTAATTCCTTGCTTACCTCAAATATCTGTCCAATGTCATAACCCTTTACTTTTCCGTGACTGATCTTGACCGCATTCTCTATTAATGATAACATGAAAGCTTTACTTCCATAACCAAAAAGTGGTATGTTTGCCTTTTCAGTGGCGCGGAGAGCATGGGACACCTCATCTGCAGAAGCATACGGGGCAAGAATCTCACAGTACACTTTTTCCACTGTATTAAAGTAGGTCTGACTACCCCACAGTGTATCGTCAGCATCAAATGCTATAAGTGAAATCTCCGTCATAAGCCTAAAAAATTAGATATTATTGTTATCGTGAACATTCTCTTCTTTATTGAACCTTGTCCAATAAAGGCCGGTCGTAGACGGTAAATAATAAACTTCCTTTCAAAAATAATAAATCCTCCTTTTCTTTCTTTTTGCAGCAAAGATAGTCTTTTTTTTCGTTATCGCAAGTTTTTCTACAACATTTTTACTCTTATAGATGTTAATTTCACTTTTATTAATTATGTGCAGATATAATATATTTATCGACAAAATAAAACTTTTTATTAATAAGCTTACTCTTTGCAGTATTTCTATTAACATTTTCAAAAGTAAAATTAAAGAAATTATAGTGGTAATTTACACAATGAAAAATTTGATTATCTCAATTATTTTTGCTTTCTTTGTGGTCGCTTAAATCTTTGGGCATGCGAGTGCTGATGGATATTATTTTCATTAAAGTTACATCTAATAACCCCTAACAATTTACCTAATCGGAAACTAAGAATAAAATGGAACAAAAACTCTTAACAATAGCCTTATTGTCTTCTGCAATCGGAACTGTTCAGGAGGCTTTAGCACAGACACGTGGAACAGCCACAGATAATCCAAATGTAATTATTATATTAGCTGATGATCTTGGATATGGTGATTTAGAGTGTTATGGTGCTAAAAACGTTCAGACACCTAATATTAATAGACTTGCAAAGTCAGGAATACGTTTTATGAATGGCCACGCTGTCGCTGCAACAAGTACCCCATCTCGCTATTCACTTCTTACAGGTGAGTATGCGTGGCGTCGAGAGGGTACGGATGTGGCTGCAGGTAATGCTGGAATGATTATTAAACCTGGCCAGTTTACAATGGCAGATATGTTTAAGAGTCGTGGCTATGCAACCTGTGCGATAGGAAAGTGGCACCTCGGATTAGGTGATAAAGGGGGTGAGCAAGACTGGAATGCACCCTTACCAGAGTCATTGGGTGACCTCGGCTTTGATTATCATTATATTATGGCTGCAACTGCTGACCGCGTTCCTTGTGTATTTATAGAGAACGGGGAGGTTGCAAACTATGATCCAGCTCACCCAATAGAAGTGTCATACGTAAAAAACTTTGATGGTGAACCTACAGGGCGGAAGAATCCTGAACTTCTTTATAATATGCGTTCAAGCCATGGCCATGATATGTCTATCGTTAATGGAATTGGAAGAATTGGATATATGAAGGGTGGAGGAAAGGCGCTTTGGAAAGACGAGAATCTTGCCGATTCAATGCTTACACATGCTGTCAAATTCATTGAAAATCATAAGAAGGAGCCTTTCTTTATGTATTTTGCAACCAATGATGTTCATGTTCCTCGCTTTCCTCACGAGCGTTTTCGAGGAAAGAATTCAATGGGAGTAAGAGGAGATGCTATTGTTCAATTTGATTGGACAGTCGGTCAATTAATGAAGAAACTACACGAACTAAAGATAGATGATAATACGCTTATTATTCTTACCAGTGATAATGGACCAGTTGTTGACGACGGATACCAAGATCGTGCAGAAGAATTACTTAATGGACATAGTCCTGCAGGACCATTCCGAGGTAATAAATACAGCGCTTTTGAGGGTGGAACAGCTGTACCTTTTGTTGTTTCGTGGCCGCATAAAATTAAGGGTGGAATGGTCTCTAAAGCACTTGTTAGTCAGATAGACCTTCTTTCTTCATTGGGCTCACTTGTCCGTGCTCGTTTCCCGAAGGGTAGTGCACCAGATAGTCGAGACTATCTTTCAACACTTCTTGGTACTGACACAAAAGGGCGCGACTATGTAATTGGACAATCTAATACGCACGTTCTTTCAGTTCTCACCTCTCAATATCGGTACATCGAGCCAAGCAATGGACCAAAGATGATTCAATGGGGACCAAAGATTGAAACAGGAAATCTTCCAGTTCCACAGCTTTATGACATGACTGTCAGCCCTTACGAAACAAACAATGTTGCTGCTGAACATGCAGATGAGGTCTCACGTATGCAATCGATATTGAAGAGCGAGAGAAGTAAATAAAAAGCTAATTATAGGATACTTTGCCCTTCCCTTAAAGTATGAATGACATATTTCATTACATACTATTAAGGAAGGACTTAGGGTGTTTACTCTTGTAGTATGCTTTATATAAGACAACGTAATTATGGTAAAGAAGAATAGTCACACTTCAGCTTTATTCCATTATACCAGGAAGCAAAATATTATCATTAATATTTTGAGAGAAGGTTTGAAGTTCTCCTATTGTAGAGAGGAGTTCTCTGCTGATTTGTGTTTTGGTATTCCTATGATTTGCTTTTGTGATATTCCTGTGAGTACAAGCTTTGAGCATTCTTCAAAATATGGACAATATGCTATAGGCTTATCAAAAGACAAACTTTTAGAAAAATATAAAGCGGCATTAGGGCCGGTTAATTACGTTACTTCACTGTCTTCTGTGAAAGCTGCCTTTCAACTAAGAAATGCAGATGAAGTAAATAATAACAGAACAAAGTCTTCTATTACGACAATCAATAATAAACTCTCAGAAGAACCGACAAATAATGCTTTGATGCATTTTCTTCAGGGTATTGACTATCATCAGTCTTTTACTCAAGCTATTAGTTTGATGAAACCATATCAGTCTATTCATGATGGTAATAGTCAAATCAACTATGATGAATGTGAATGGCGAATAGTTTTGCCTGAACATACTAAACTCAATGACAATGAACATTGTCAATGGTTTTGGTCAAAAGAAGAATATGATAGTTGGAGGGAGAAAAGAGACAACAAATTCATCAACGAAATGCCACTCCTTTTCACTGTAGATGATATTGAGTACATTATTGTCCCTACAAAAGAATTAATCCCCAACTTTATTAAACGATTAATTGACTTAAAAGAAATTTGTGGTAATAAGATAGAGGATAAAGATAGATACTCTCTTGTTTCTAAAGTTATTAGTTTAGAACAAATTAAAAGAGACTTTTAGGAATATCAATTTAGAATAAAGTATAACTCAATAAAAGCATGAATCCCGGCTCCAAAAGGAGACCGGGATTATGTTGTTTGTTTGGAATAGTTGTTTGTTTGTTTCGCTTTAAGCTTCTGGCTTTACAGTCTTAGCAGCGTAAACTTCCTCTGAAAGGACAGAAACAGTACTCTTGTTGTACTTGCCCTTGTGGAAGTAAACAACACCGTCTGCAAGAGCATACAATGTGTCGTCCTTACCCTGTGCAACATTCTCGCCTGGGAAGTGCTTGTTACCGCGCTGGCGAACGATAATGTTACCTGCGATAATCTTCTGGCCACCCCAGATCTTAACACCTAAACGCTTTGAAGCTGATTCGCGACCGTTCTTAGAACTACCTACACCTTTTTTATGTGCCATTCTTAAGTCCTCCTTGTTAAGCGTTAATTGATTTAATTTCTACCTGAGTGAAGTGTGAACGATGACCGTTCTTCTTTCTGTAGTCCTTACGACGTTTCATCTTGAAGACGATTACCTTGTCGCCCTTTACGAGAGGAGCTACTACCTCAGCTACTACCTTTGCGCCCTCAACAGTTGGTGCGCCTACTGTGACTGTTCCGTTGTTATCTACCAACAGAACCTTGTCAAACTCAACAGCTTTGCCTTCTTCCGCATCTTTGATGTGGTTTACGAAGAGCTTCTTGCCCTCCTCAGCCTTGAACTGCTGACCGTTAATTTCTACAATTGCGTACATTTTTATATTGTAAACGGGTTTGTACCGTTGGGCGGCTGAGCATCTATTCAGCACTTGTTCTGAGCCCAGAACGGCATAATCGGGTGCAAAGTTACTAAAAATTAATGTTATGTAACATAATAATAGGTGACAAATCTTACTTAATTAACAATAATTAGAGCATTTGTTCTCTTTTACATTCTATAAAATCCTCTTATAATGGTATTAAGATACTGTATGTATACAAAATTATGTACATTAAAAATACATATTAATCTTATATTATGGCACTAAGAACTAAAAGCGCAAATACTAACAACCTTCATAATATTAACGAAGGTTTAATGAAAAGACATAAGTTATTAAGGCCATAATAAAACTATGCTAACCTTTTATCTACATAAAGATTACACTATTATCATAGCCTTAGTTCCAAACTATTTATATGTCATATCAAGGGAGCATTCATCTAAATTATCAAGTTGACGCTCATCTTCTTGATAGATATTATCAAGATTAAACTCCTGCTCATTGTGCATTTTTGGTTTACGTTTCATAGTCATGTCCTCCATAGGGTAGCCCAGCCGCAGAGCATACCTCTGATAATAAACAATTTAGGTTGCGGCAGTCCCTTTTCATCTCGTTTACAAATATATAAATTATAATTGAATCTTTTGTCAACAAATAAGAAATTTTTTGTTTATTCTTTCTACCATATAGGTAGATTAATGATAAAGGAGAATTTAATACATGATTATTGTTGATGAGATATTAAAGCCCAAATAAGAAAACTACAAGTATATTATTTGTTTATTAAAATGGAATATAATAACTTTGTACTTGTAGAATCAATAGTTTATGGTCTTATGAACAAGATAAAACAACGTAGTAATAATGATATGAAATGGAGTACACTCTCCTCCGAGCAACTTATTAATCGACCTTGGTTAAAGGCTCGCCGTGATACCGTTCAGTTACCTAATGGAAAGGTTTATGACGAATATTACGTACTATCATATCCAACATGGATTAATGTTATTGCTGAAACAGAAGATGGAGAACTTATTTTGGAACGTCAGTATAGACATGGACTCGGTGTTGTGTCGACTGAGATTTGTGCAGGAGTTGTAGAAGAAGGCGAGACACCTTTACAAGCTGCACAACGTGAATTAGAAGAAGAAACAGGTTATACAGGTGGAGAATGGGAAGAGATTATGATTGTCTCTGCAAACCCAAGTACAATGGATAATCTTTGCCATTGCTTTTATGCTCGCAACGTCAAAAAAACGAACAATCAACAACTTGATGACACAGAAGATATTGAGGTATTTCTTCGTTCTAAGGAAGAAGTAAAAGAAATGTTATTACGTGGAGAGTTTATTCAGTCGATGATGGTAGCTCCACTATGGAAATACTTTACCATCATAGATTAATTCAGGATGGTAGGGAATTATAGTCTCTCAAAATATAAGATAATGATAACAAAAGACAGTATCGAAGCTACTTATTGCTTTTTTCATCAGAAGTATCAAGTTTATGCTTTTTCAAATTGCGAACGACAGAAAGATGACATAGAGTATGCTATCAGTTCCTATGTAGAAGTGATGAATCCAGAACTCTATAAAAAACTTGCAGCAGGAAAAGAAGATTTCCTGCTGACACATTCAAGGTTTGCAGAGGACATAAAAGAGGCTATCGAGAAGCTTTCCGTGGAGTAATTGTCACCTCTATATTCTTATAGCCCATTGCCTTCAAAAACTGAGTAAACTGCTGTTTTGCATTTTTCTCAGCTATCATAATGTTCTCTGCAGTCATACAACGAGCTATCATCTTTTTGTATGCACGATTGTAAAGCTGCTCGCGATCAGCTGAAGTCCAGTCCCCTTTCTCAAAGAACGAACGTGATTTAGCTTCATCTATAAAGTTAGTATCAAGTAATCCAATAGGAGGCAACTTTGCAACGATAACACTGTCATTCTCCACACGAATCCAATGAGGTTCAGTCTGATGCAAGTCAACACCTAAGCGGACTGTTCCATAATAGATACGAACAAGTTCTGAATCAGAGAAGAAACCACGACTTATGGTATCAATAAGTTCCTCGTCGTTGATAGCAAGGAATTCCCATTGTCCTATATCTTGTATTTGTTGTATCTGTGTTGGCGTAATATCAATACGCTGATCTGCTGATATACTTATATCATTGGTTGAATTAAACCAATAAAAGAGACCACCACAAAGACTAATGATAATTAAAAAGGTCAGAAGACAGCCTTTATTGAATGATAAGATACGACTAAGAATCCCTTTCTTAGTCGGCTTATTCTCATTATTATTTTGTTCTATGATAACGTTATCAGATGTATTTATTTTCATTTTCAATCTTTTTTATTTACTTCAATCACCTGTCCTAAATCCTTAAGAGTAAACTTCTTGCGGAAAGATATAGTAACATCAGACTCTTTGTATCCCATAGCTGTAAAGATAGGAACAAGCTGGCGAGCTGCACTCTCCTGTGCTTGTTCTATGATACCCATCTGAGGAATAGAAGCAATAATCTGTTTTCTTCCTTGTGCCTCATAGCTGGTAAGCTCAGCATCCGTAAAGTTATGCCGTGTCAATGCCACATATTGCTTCACCTCCTTATGGTTAATCTTCGTAGAAGTAAGAAGAATCTTAGGATCGGGTAGGGTGACAATAAGTTCTTTTCCTCGACGTTGAATATTCTTATCGCTAAAACTTGATAAATCTATGTATGCCTTCAAAGTAGCATCCATAGGAATTGCAATGCGGCGGTCGCCTAATGGCAAGTTTACACTGAAGTCCTGCTTCATAAACGAGCCAGAAAGTTTCATCTTATCATCATGGGTGATAATCTTATGAATACGATATTCTGTTGTGTAAAGTCGTGAACATTGCTGTACCTGTGTTACCAGCATCGGAATTGTGTCAATGGCCTTTGCTGCAGACTCTTCAGTATTTTTCTTGTTTGTACAACCAATTGTAAGCAACGATAAAAACGATAATATGAGGATGAAATGTTTCATTCTGAATTTTAATAAATATATGTGCGCAAAGATACAAAAAACACACGATAAAACACTTACCAACCTAATAAAAAGAAATAAAAAAGATAGAGTAGGAGTTATATTAGTGCTCCCAGACATCTTATTTTAACGATGAAAATAAAACAATATATCAATCGGCATCTGTCAGTTTCTGCTTGTATAACTCTTTCTCTTACGACATTTTGTTTCCTTTTAGATAACAATTTGCATTGTAGTTAGGCCTTAACACCATTGGTGCGAACCAATAGCACAACACGTGCTAAGCAATAACACAACACGTGTCTGACAAAAACACTCCTATAGTGGATAGGAAAAGTGAAGTATTATAGCCACTATATCAAATATTATAAAACACTAACAGAATAACAAACTATGAGATAAATTATAAGTAAGCACTAATAATCAAAAGGCACGCTATTATTATTTTAAACTTATAAAAAAGCAAGCTGGTAAGGAACAATAGTAGTATAAAAATCGTCTATAGTACAACAAAAAATCATCTTCGCCAATTTATAATTTGTTTTTCTGCATCATTGACATTTTTTTTCGTAAATTTGTAGCATAATAGTAAATTAGAAGTATTTGGGACAAACCATATATGGAATCATTAAGAGAGATATTTAGAATCGGTAAAGGTCCATCGAGTAGTCATACGATGGGACCACAGCGTGCAGCTATTATCTTTGCTGAGCGTCATCCAGAAGCAGCAAGATTTGAGGTTACACTCTATGGTAGTCTGGCAGCCACAGGTGAGGGGCACATGACAGACAAGGCTATTATTGACGTGTTGAAGCAATTAGCACCAGTAGAGATTATATGGGAACCAGAGGTGTTTTTACCTTATCACCCTAATGGTATATTGTTCCGTGCCTATAACAGCAGCCAGGATTTATTAGACGAATGGACTGTTTATAGCGTTGGCGGTGGTGCTCTTTCAGAGGGAAAGGGTAAAGATGACTATTTTCATAAGGAATCTGTTTATGATATGCATACTCTCAGAGAAATACAGACGTGGTGCGAGCATAATGGACGTGGTTACTGGGAGTATGTAAAGCAGTGTGAAGGAGAAGAGTTTTGGGACTATCTTCGTGAGGTATGGAAGACTATGCAGGCTGCTGTGGAGCGTGGTCTTGACAGCGAAGGAGCCTTACCTGGCCCTTTGAATCTTGCACGCAAAGCACCTAACTATTTTATAAAAGCACGTGGATATAAGCCTTCTTTGCAAAGTCGTGGAATGGTTTATTCATACGCCTTGGCAGTTAGTGAGGAGAATGCATCTGGTGGAACAATTGTAACAGCACCAACTTGTGGTGCTTGTGGTGTTGTTCCTGCAGTTCTATATCATCTCTCAAAAGGACATGAGTTCTCAGAAACTAAAATATTACATGCACTTGCAACAGCAGGACTTTTTGGTAATATAGTAAAACATAATGCTTCTATCTCTGGTGCAGAAGTTGGTTGTCAGGGTGAGGTTGGTGTTGCATGTGCAATGGCTTCAGCAGCTTCTTGTCAGTTGTTTGGTGGTAGTCCTTCTCAGATTGAATATGCTGCTGAGATGGGCTTAGAGCATCACTTAGGCATGACATGCGATCCAGTATGCGGCTTGGTACAGATTCCTTGTATTGAGCGTAATGCTTTTGCTGCTTGTCGTGCACTGGACGCACAGCTTTATGCATCATTTAGCGATGGTAGCCATCGTGTATCATTCGACCACGTTGTTGAGGTAATGAAACAAACAGGACATGATATTCCATCACTCTATAAGGAAACAAGTGCTGGTGGATTAGCAAAGCACTACCCAATGTAAGTCTAACAACTCATGTTTTTATCATAATATTTATCTACACTATATCAAGCTTCTTTATGCGAATATAGAAGTATAGATATTTTTAATACCCAGTAAACGTTTACCAGATATTGGTAAAAACGATTACTGGGTATTAATCTTTATAGAAGAAGAAAATAATCTATGTTTTCGAAACTATAAGACAATAATGATTCTTTGGCTATTGATATACGACGTTATCATATTTCACCTCCATTAGTTTTACTAAACTGCCTCGACGACTTTCAGGATTACCTTTCCACTGATGAGTTTTACCTTTGTAGGTAATATCAATACCCATATTACCAGACTTATCATAAATAGTATATCTTGCATCCTTATTTTTGAATGTTAACTTACCATTTTTCCTATAGAAAATAAAGTCTGACGTTTGCCGTAGTTCTTCAAATGGATAGTAAAACTCCACATTCTGCTTAGCATCAAGAATAACGTAACACAGTCTATCGTCATAAAAATTACAAAGAATAATATCCTTATTCTCCTTATCAACATGAAACTTGAAATAGTCGCTGATAATTTCACTGTCTAAATCAATAGTACTGGTAACTGTTTTTGTCATCTTTTCTCCCTTCCATTCTTCTATTGTTGTAGTGCAAATAGGGGCTTTAAGACAGTCGTCAGTGCGTGTGCGGATAAGCTTTGGATTATTGTTTTCTACTATAAAATCTGAGTAATAGTGCAAACAACATCCACTTTTCTCCATAGTAGATATAAGTTTATTTTTATTGTCAACCACAAACATACCACAATAATTTTGTGCTAAATCCGTGAAAGCATCATTATATATAAACTCTTTATCCGATGCTAAGAAGATTTTAAAGGATGGACCACCATAACAACTATTAAATCCATCCATAATAGCAAAGTCTTTTATTCCATCAAAATTATAGTCTTCATAGAGCAAAACACTATATTCTCCATAAGGAATCTCGGCTATGTTTGCCATAATTTCTCCATCATGAAGGTCAAATGATAGTTCATTGGCATCAACATGAATAAGCTTTTTGTTTGTGGCACGGTCATAAACTTCAACCCAACCTGCAGAAGCAGTCTGTGTTGTATCAGAGAAGTAAACCTTACCATAGTATTGTTCGGAAAAGCCATCAATGTTGAATGTAGCCTGTCCGAAGGCTGAATGCAACCAGCCCAATAATATAAAACAAAGTAGGAAAGTTCTTTTCATTTTTAGAGGTAATTATAGTTTGTTTCTACTTGTACCTTATTCGGTAAGCAGAGTAATATAAATTATTGAATTAAAAAGCCCCCCTCTCCATCATTGGAGAGAGAGGAACTCTTTTAAAATCTATTGATTATCTCCTCTGGGGTAAGAAGCTCTTGTTCACCAGTGGACATATTCTTCAGTGTTATCTTGCCTTCCTGCATCTCAGTTTCTCCTGCAAGGGCAACAAAACCAATGTTCTTTGCATTAGCATAGCTCATCTGTTTCTTCATCTTTGCCTTGTCAGGGAACATTTCTGTGCGGATGCCAGCCTTGCGTGCAGCTGCTACAATTGGCAGACAGTAAGCTGTTTCCTTCTCACCGAAGTTGATAAAGAGAAGCTGTGTGCCCTGTACGCTCTCCTTCGGATAGAGGTCGAGAGTATTTAAAACATCATAGATGCGATCAGCACCAAAGCTTATTCCAACGCCAGAGATACCTGGCATACCAAAAATACCTGTGAGGTTATCGTAACGACCACCACCTGTAATAGAACCAATCTGTACGTCAAGTGCCTTTACTTCAAAGATAGCACCTGTATAATAGTTCAATCCACGTGCCAAAGTAAGGTCGAGTTGTATCTCATTGTTCAATCCAGAGTCTTTTAATGTGTCAAGAATAAAACGCGTTTCTTCAACACCTTTCAATCCAGTCTCACTCTCCTTTAAGACTTCTGCAATAACATCAAGTTTATCTTCGTTGGTTCCTTCTAACTTAATGATAGGCTGCAACTTCTCTATTGCCTCCTCAGAGATTCCATTGTTACGCAACTCTTCGTTTACATTATCAAGGCCTATCTTATCAAGTTTATCGATAGCAACAGTAATGTCAACAATCTTTTCCTTCTCACCAATCACTTCTGCAATACCTGTGAGAATCTTTCTATTGTTAATCTTTATCTGTACACGAATACCAAACTCTGTAAATACAGTGTCAATAATCTGCATTAATTCCACCTCATTTAGTAATGAGTCTGAACCAACTACATCTGCATCACACTGATAGAACTCACGATAACGACCCTTTTGTGGGCGGTCGGCGCGCCAAACTGGCTGTATCTGATAACGCTTGAAAGGTAATTGCAACTCATCACGATGCATCACAACGTAGCGAGCAAAAGGTACTGTAAGATCATAACGCAAACCCTTCTCACAGAGTTTTGTCTGCATCTTTAGTGTATTGCGCTCCTTGAGTTCATCATCGCTAACAGCCTTCAAGTAATCTCCTGAATTCAGAATCTTAAAGAGAAGTTTATCTCCTTCTTCACCATACTTGCCCATCAGCGTTTGTAATGTCTCCATAGAAGGTGTTTCTATCTGCTGAAAACCATAGAGAGCATAGACACGCTTGATAGTATCAAATATGTAATTTCGTTTTGCCATCTCATCAGGTCCGAAATCACGTGTACCCTTTGGAATGGAAGGTTTGTTTGCCATTTATCTCTTATTTATGTTTTTACGGATAAAAATGTTAGGCTGTGATAACCGGATAAAAGCTTTTAAGAATGCTTATAGCCGCCAGTCACAGCCTAAAAGGGATTATAGAACTATCGTTTGCTCGCGGTCAGGACCAACGGAGATAACACCGATACGGGTCTCAAGATAGTTCTCAAGGAAAGATACATACTCACGGAACTCCTCAGGGAATTCATCCTGTGACTTGCACTTTGTCATATCTTTCTTCCAACCACGGAAATCTTTATAGATAGGCTTCACATTATCAATCTCGTAAGGGAAGTCCTTAGTTTCCGTACCATCTGGCAACTCGTATGCAACACAGGCCTTGATAGTTTCGAAGCTATCAAGAACATCACTCTTCATCATGATAAGTTCAGTTACACCATTTACCATTACAGAGTAGCGAAGCTGAACAAGATCAATCCAACCACAACGACGCTCACGTCCAGTAACAGCTCCATACTCATGACCGAGGTCACGAATATTCTTTCCAGTTTCGTCAAACAACTCTGTTGGGAATGGACCTGCACCTACACGAGTACAATAGGCTTTCATGATACCATAAACATTGCCCACTTTATTAGGACCAATACCAAGACCAGTACAAGCACCAGCACAAACAGTGTTTGAAGAAGTTACGAAAGGATAAGAACCAAAGTCTACGTCCAACATTGTTCCTTGTGCACCTTCGCAAAGGATATGCTTGCCCTCACGAAGAAGATGGTTGATTACATTTTCTGAATCAACAAACTTAAACTCCTTCATATATGCAATACCTTCCATCCAAACCTTCTCGGTCTCTTCCAAGCCTTCAAAGTCTGTCCAGCCAAGTGCTGCAAGCATCTTCATGTGTCGCTCCTTATGCGCAGCATACTTACGCTCGAAATCGCAGAGGATATCACCTACACGTAAACCATTACGGCTAATCTTATCAGTGTAAGTAGGTCCAATTCCCTTACCTGTAGTTCCAACCTTATCTTTACCCTTTGCAGCCTCGTAAGCACGATCAAGAATACGATGTGTTGGCATGATAAGGTGTGCCTTCTTTGAGATATGAAGACGCTCCTTTAATGGGTGTCCACTCTTCTCAAGGTCTTTTGCTTCACCCATAAAGAGGTCTGGAGCTAAAACAACTCCATTACCAATGATGTTTACTTTGCCACCTTGGAAGATGCCTGATGGTATAGAACGTAGTACGTACTTCTGTCCTTCGAACTCAAGAGTGTGTCCTGCGTTCGGACCTCCTTGGAAACGAGCTACTACATCGTAGCGTGGTGTAAGCACGTCTACAACCTTACCTTTTCCTTCATCACCCCATTGGAGACCCAACAGGACGTCTACTTTACCTGTGTTCATTTGTTTTTATGTGAGTTTTTAACTTGTTTCTGTGTAAGAAACTTGCTTCTCTGACGCGACAAGGCTGCCTGACAGCGTGAGCATATTCCATATATATATAAGGAGAATCCGTCTCGGTGGAAGCGATGGAACTTTGTGTTCTTGATAGCATCCGCAATTTCTGGGGAATCAACCTCCGTCACTGTTCCGCATAGCGTACAGATCTGATGGATATGATCTTCATTGTTATAGCAGGCCTCATACTTGGTTTGACCGATGAACCGATGTCTGACTACGAGACGTAATTCAATGAAAAGACGCATCGTATTGTAAAGTGTGGCACGCGAAACTCGAAAATTATTCTTTTCAAGTGCTGCACCCAATTCATCTAAGGAGAAATGTTCTCCCATGTCATACACCGCATCCAAAATGGCATATCGCTCTGAAGTCTTGCGATGATTGTTAGCTTCGAGGTATTCATCCAGAATGTCTCGAACTCTTTTTTTGACTATATCTTTAGTCACAACTTACTGATTAAATTCGCACAAAGTTACTATTTTTAAATGATATAACTACTATATAGTAATGAAAAAAAGTTAAAAACATGGTGCTTTAATTGTGGCATAAAAGCTGTTCTTCCATTAAATGCGTAGATTATAAATAGAATGAGATTAATCCACATATATGGTATGATTACTTTATATAATATGGTTTTATAAAGGGGGACAAACTACATGATAAACGTCATTAAGTGCGATGTCTATCTGTCTTCTACAAACAATTTATTCCCATGTCATAGATTTTGTAAACTATTTTCGTGCAATTCAAAACCAATACATGCTCTTTTGGCTTCTAAAAGACGCCTAATTGACTTGCAAA
>ERZ773233.614-NODE-614-length-23052-cov-30.511588_pt1 | contig 23052 bp, 15 predicted proteins | sample MGYA00580991_ERZ773233 | MGnify/ENA primary metagenome ERZ773233 (study PRJEB29015, sample SAMEA2738178) | human oral metagenome | biome: human oral; feature: human-associated habitat; material: saliva | place: China | collected 2161 ...
GTACGATTACTTATCCTTCTTGGGGACCTCGAGGTGCTTGGCTTCTTCGCTCTTAGCGACCTGGTCGTAGTATTCCTGGCTGTAGCCGGGGAAGTTGGGCGAGACGATCTGGCCGTAGCCGTTCTCTTCGAACTTGCCATCCTTCTCCTTCTTGACGTTACCGTCCATGTACTTGACGAGGAGATATTCACCGAGCTTCTTCCAGCGAGCGGTCGCCTCGTTGGCTACCTTGCCGCATACCTCCGTGAGGTAAGCGGTGGCCTGTGCGGGGCTGCTCTTCAGTAGCTCGAGAGCCTTAGCGTCGGTGTTCTTCACCAGGTCGACGTAGCTATCTTCCAGCTCCTTCTGCACGGGGCGGATGTCGCGGATCATAGGCTCATAGCGGTTGTACGCCATGTTAGCGACCCAGTTGTGGATCCAGAAGGCAGACGTCCAGCTGAACTCCGTCATGCTCCCGTTGCCACGGCGGTAGCATTCGGGGATCTCGGTGATGGAGGCGTACATAGGCGTGAGGACAGCCGTATTGGCATCGTCGACACCGAACCACAGGATACCACCGACAGCATCGGGCAGCCAGCTACGCATCTGAGCGATGAGCACGAAGCCCGTCTGCTGCGTAGCGATAGCGCGCTCGTTGAAGTACTCACGGCCTTCGCTCTTGAAGGTCATAGGACGCCAGCGGTAGGGGACCTTGTAGGCACCAGCCCCGGGGTCGTTCGTCATCGAGAGCTCGGTGCCTTCGTAGTGGTTGCGCATCCCTTCGCGGACGTCAGCGAGGCTTACCTTGCGGTCGGGGATGATGTAGAGAGGCATGGGCTCTTCGGAAGCATCACCCATGATGTGCTTCTTGTACTTGTCCATGCTCTTATCGAAGGTGCGGAAGAAGCTCCATACACGGGCTTCGCAAGCACGCAGACCGCTGAAGTCATAGGGGTTGTAAGCCTTCTGGAAGTCGAAGTCCTTATCCTTACCCTTGAACCATCCGTTCTCACGAGCTACGTTGACTACGTCTTTCTCGTACATACAGTTCTCCTTGTCGCCGAAGGGGATCTTGTGGATACGTGCCTGATTGGCATGAGCTGCGATAGCATCATCGGGGATGCGGATAGCTACCCACGTAGCGCCCTTCTTCTTGGGGCCCTTGCCGATAAGCTCCATGATCCAGACTTCGTTCTTGTCAGCGATGGTGAAGGACTCACCCGAGCTGTAGTAGCCGTGGTCGCGGACGAGGTCGGTCATGACGCGGATCGCTTCGCGAGCTGAGCGGGAGCGCTGCAGAGCTACGTAGATGAGGCTACCGTAGTCCATGACGCCCGAGGGGTCGTGGAGCTCCTTGCGTCCACCCCAAGTACTCTCGGTGATGGCTACCTGATGCTCGTTCATGTTCCCCACGACATTGTAGGTGACAGCGGCCTGAGGGATATAGCCAAGGGGCTTGCCCGTATCCCACTCGTGGATCTGGAGCATGAGGCCCTTGCCCCAAGCCTTAGCTGGATAATGTACGAGGTCGCCGTAGAGGGTGTGTGAGTCGGCCGAGTAGCTGATCATGACAGAGCCGTCGACCGAAGCCTTCTTGCCCACGATCAGGTCGGAGCAAGCCTCAGCAGACGGAGTAGCCCAGGCAGTGACAGCCAGGGCAAAGGCTGCGAGGAGTGTCGTTTGCTTCATAGTGTATTTGATGATGATAGTGATGAATAGCGAGCTAACTAACTATACCCTAAAGATACAAAAAGTTGCCCTTCGGCTGTACCCCCGTATGGGAGACAGCCGAAGGGCAACTCATATTGGTCGTGCTAAGCGCTCGCTCTTAGATCTGCGACTGCAGCAGAGCGACCCACTTTTCGATACGTTCGTCAGTGAGGTCAGACTGGTTAGCTTCGTCGATGCAGAGACCGATGAGCTTGCCATCCTGTTCCGTTTCAGTAGCATCGTAGCTGTAGCCTTCGGGCTCGTAAGCGCCGATGAAAGAGCAACCCGTACCAGCGAGGCCTTCGTGGATCTTAGCCAGAGCTTCGCAGAAGCTATCGGGATAGCTATCAGCGTCACCACAGCCGAAGAGAGCTACCTTCTTGCCAGCGAGGTTCTGCTCAGCGAGCTTGGGGAGGAAGTCTTCCCAGTCGTCCTGGAGGTCACCGATACCCCACGTAGAGGAACCGAGGAGGAGGACATCGAAGGCGGCTGCATCAGCAGCGTCTGCGCCAGCGACATCATAGACATTAGCTTCTGCGCCGAGGGCCTTAGCCAGACGCTGTGCTACTTCGGAGGTAGAGCCCGTAGAAGAGCCGTAGAAAATACCGATCTTGCTCATTGTGCGATAGGATATTTTGTGTTAGTAGTAATTGTGTTTACTCTACAAAGATAAGAGAACTATTGGACTAAGCCACTACCTCTGTGATCAGCTATTCACTTCGGCAAAGAACTCCTCATTATCCTTGGTGCGGAGCATGAGGTTCTTGACGTTCTCCATCGCTTCGATGGGGTTCATCTCCGAGAGGACCTTACGCACAGACCACATACGGCTCTGAGTCGTCTGATCCTGCAGGAGGTCATCGCGACGCGTGCTGCTGGCCACAAGGTCGACGGCAGGATAGATACGCTTATTCGCCAGGCGACGGTCGAGCTGGAGCTCCATGTTACCCGTGCCCTTGAACTCTTCGAAGATCACATCGTCCATCTTCGAGCCCGTCTCCTGCAGTGCCGTAGCGAGGATCGTCAGGCTACCGCCACCGCGGATGTTACGCGCAGCACCGAAGAAGCGCTTGGGCTTCTGCAGGGCATTAGCATCGACACCACCAGAGAGCACCTTACCCGAGGCAGGCTGTACCGTATTGTAGGCACGTGCCAGACGCGTGATGGAGTCGAGGAGGATGACGACATCCTGACCGCTCTCGACCATACGCTTAGCCTTGTTCAGCACGATCTCGGCGATCTTGACGTGGCGGTCAGCAGGCTCGTCGAAGGTCGAAGCGATGACCTCGGCATTGACGCTGGTCGCCATGTCGGTGACTTCCTCAGGACGCTCGTCGATGAGGAGGATGATCATATAGACCTCGGGGTGGTTGGCTGCGATAGCGTTAGCGATATTCTTCAGCAGGACGGTCTTACCCGTCTTGGGCTGTGCGACGATGAGACCACGCTGGCCCTTACCGATAGGAGCGAAGAGGTCGACGATACGCATCGCGATCTTGTCCTGTACAGCAGGGATATTGGTAGACTCGAGGCGGAACTTCTCATCGGGGAAGATCGGCGTGAGGTGGTCGAAGGGTACGCGGTCGCGCATCTCCGAGGGGGTACGTCCATTGACACGTGTGATCGTATCGAAGGGGAAGTACTTATCGCCATCCTGTGGAGGACGGATGAAGCCCTCGACGAGGTCACCAGGGCGCAGGCTCCACTGCTTGATCTGGTTTGCCGAGAGGTAGATATCGTCAGGCGAAGGGAGGTAGTTGTAGTCCGCAGAGCGGAGGAAGCCGTAGCCGTCGGGCAGGATCTCCAGTACGCCGGAGCACTCGAGGATACCCGAGAAGTCGAACTCCTGCTGGGGGCGAGCGACAGGCTTCACAGCGGGCTGACCCTTAGGCTCGGCAGGCTGATGTACCTGTACCTGATGTACCTGGGGCTGAGCCTGAGGCTGCTGCTGACGCACCTTGGGCTGGGGCTGGGGCGTATTGAGGGTAGGCAGGATCTCGTCGAGGACGGACTTGCTGTCCTTGTGGCGGAAGACCATGCGGGCGGGGCTCTGCGCAGGTGCTGCTGCGGGAGCTTCGCCTTCCTTAGCAGCTTCCGCTGCAGGTGTAGCATCAGCGACACGAGGCTCTACAGCGACAGCGGGGCTCTGAGCAGGCTTCGCGGCGGAGGCCGACGTGCGGGCACCACGGATGGGCTTGGGAGCGGGAGCTACCGTCTCCTCGACAGCGATCGCCTCAGGGTCCTTAGCATGCTCTTCGGAGGCCTTAGCTACGGCAGAGAGGGCTTGCTCACGTGCCAGCGCTTCAGCCTTCGAGGGGCGACCACGCTTACGCTTAGGCTGCTCTACTTCGGGAGCGTCCTCCGAGGCTTCGGGGGCGTCATCAGCGGGAGCAGAAGAGGTAGCGGGAGTGGACTTGGGCGTTTCATGGGTAGACTCTTCGGCAGAAGAGGACTTGCGAGGGCGACCAGGCTTGCGCTTGACACTCGTCGTCTCAGCGACGGTGACAGCTTGCTGGTCCAAGATCTCGTAGATCAGTTCGCGCTTCTCAGGGAAGGCATCGGGAGAGAAGCCAATTTCATGGGCGATCTCCTGGAGCTCCTCCAGCGTCTTGCTGGACAGCTCAGTGATATTGTATCGTTGCATATGGATTATTAATACCTACTATCCCCCAGGGGCGGGGGCTCCTTTTAGGACGGATGTCATAAGGAGACTGATCGACACAAGGACTTTGGGTAGTGGGCTACGAGAGCGATGAGGATGCACCATATAGGCGACCCTGACGACCCGAAGTACTTGGGAGGGATCAGCCACCCAAGGGATAATATATCAGACTATAAATGGTAGCCAGACGTGGCTACAGAGACGATGGCGAAGAGCCAAAAGCCAACCCCATCAAAGAGCATCAAAATGTTGATAGAAGGGAGTTGAGTGGGGGAGCTTGTGTGATTGGGCTGGGATTCGAACCCAGGACCGATAGCTTAGAAGGCTATTGCTCTATCCAGCTGAGCTACCCAACCAATCCTTTGGAGGGGTGCGGACTCTTATGCCCTACGGCATGACTATAACGGCGCACACGTCCTCTTAATTGTGGTGCAAAGATAGTCAAATATTTCGTTTGGCCCGTACCGCCCCCATAGGATGAGCCTCTATTAGGCCTTACGGAGAATCTCGTAGAACTCCTCCGGAGTGCCTAAATGCTCGAGTAGTACCTGCACGGCAGAGGGTGGCAGGTAGTGCACCCGCGGACGATAGCCTTGGGCACGTAGCTGGGAGAGTAGCTCGGGGTCGTGGCGAATGAGCGCACGCAGAGAGCGGGAGGCTCCCGTAGCCGTCTTCTGCGGGAAGTAGAGGCAGGCAAGCTCCTTGACCGTATAGGCACGGAAGATGAGGGAGGGCACGCTGGGCTGGGCAGCGGCAGACGAAGAGATGATAGGTGTTTTCATCGTCGTGTGGTATGAATAAAATGAATAAATGCATGGTGGAGCGCTCCGCTTCTTCCTGCCCCTACCCTACCAGCATACGTATATATAAGGAGGAGCTGGGCGAGGTGAAGGGTACCAGAAGAGAGCTTCGAGCAGGACTCCACGACAAAGTAAAGGCAAATACTCCGCCCCTCCAAGGAGCCGACTAAATAAATATTTTGACGAACGTAAGCACCTCGTCGCCTATCACTTACATACCCCGCACCCACCTCATCAAAGCCCGCTCCCACCAGCTACCCGCACGCCCCATCTCCGCCACTCAAAGTCCCCTCTTTGGGAGCCAATCGCTAAGCCCCTATCTATACAGACGCTGACACAGTGCCCTACGATACGCGCCGCATAGTAGTAGCATACAGGTGCATTTCTGCGGAGGAAAAATCTGGAAATAGTAATGGTATGAACGCCCACGCGTACGAGGAAAAGCTACGGACCCGTAGTGGATTCATTCGGCCTACGTACGTAGATCTAAGGACTATGTACGTGGACATTTGGATTTAGATACCTGGCCGATAAGACTACGTACGTGGATAGAGAAATACCACTACGGGAAGCTACATACTTCCTCGCGAGACGACCACCTTTTCCGCTACTGAATCAGAAAAACCGCTGTGATGGATGAAGGCCTTGCCCGTAGCATGAGGAGGAAGAAATACCTAAAAATGAGGATTGCAGGAGGTGGGGAAAGCACGTACCTTTGTCTCTATATGCTGGGGCTACTGAGTACCATCCCCAGTCCATCTCTCACCTGCAACGGAACGACACAACAGAAAGACGATGACACGACACGCCTGCTTCCGCTCCCTCTCCCTCGGAGCGCTCGCCCTCACACTCCTATTAGGCTCATGCCAGAGAGCCCAGAAAGCCACCACAGCTGAAGACAAACACCACCTCCAAGGCACCGAATGGTGCGACAGCACGGGTATCTTCACCCTCCACTTCAATAGTCCCGAGGACGTCGAGCTAAGCCTGAACTACGAGGGCTCTCCTATGGGTACCCTGACGTATGACATCCCCTGCCACTTCGCTGGCGACACGATTTATATCGATGACTATTCGAAGACCACGCCCTTCGGCAAGATAACCATCCTCCGCTCCTTCCGCGGTATCGTCCGTGGTACATCTATCTCTGCAGGCTTCGTCACCTCGGATGCCGAGGTCGCTCCCGGCTCGACCTTCCCCACCTTCACCGAGCTGCCCCTGCAGGAGGTCATCTTCAATAAGAAGTCTTAGCGCACACACCTCCCCCGCACCATCATCCAACGTATAGCACCTAACCCCCGACAGCCCAGGACAGGCTATCGGGGGTTCTTACTTTCCCGCCAGAGAGAAGGAAATGCGAAGATGTGTACTATACATTTGTACACTTCAAAAGAAAGTGCTTATATTTGTCGTGTAATAATCACCCATTACACCGCAAACTTCTTATGAAACGCCTTCATCTACTCCTCACCGCCCTCGCACTGGGCACGGGAAGCACCTTCGCTCAGAGCACAGGTGACGCACGACTCCAGGGTATCCTGCGGCGCGCCAGTGACCGCCAAGCCATCGACATGGGCAACGCGCTACTGCGCAGGCTCCCCGACAGCACCCTCGTCACGGGTGCCGTGACCGACTCCCTCGGCACCTTCTCCCTCACGGCCTCCGCTGGCACCTACCTCCTCGAGCTTCGTGCTCTGGGCTACCAAGGTCAGTACAAGACCATCACCCTCCCCGCCACAGGCCTTGACCTCGGCGAGCTCCTCCTCAGCGAAGAGACCCAGCAGCTCCGCGGCGTCGAGGTGCGTGGTCGCCGTCCTATCATCACCCGTCAGGCAGACCGCCTCGTCTTCGACGCCCAGCAGATCAGCGCTGGTGCGCAGAATGCCCTCGACGTCCTCAAGCGCACCCCTGGGCTCAACGTCACCGACGAAGGCATCTCCATCATCGGGCGTGGTAAGGCCATCATCCTCATCAACGACAAGCGCGTTCGCCTCTCGGGCGAAGCTCTCACAGGCCTGCTCCGCTCCTACAGCCAGTCCGACATCGCTGAGGTACAAGTCCTCACCACCCCACCAGCCAAGTACGAAGCGGAGGGCAATGCCGGTGTGCTGAACATCGTGCTGAAGAAGGCTCAGAACGACTACTTCGGTGGGAGCATCTCGGCGAATGCCTCGCTCTACAAGGGCCGTATCAGCCCCAGCCTCTCGACAGGACTCAACTACAAGCAGGGCCGTGTATCTGCCTCGCTCAACCTCGACGGCAGCCTCTCGAGTATCGTAGGGAACTTCGACACCTACCGTACCGCTCCCTCGACACGACTCTATTCGGCCAGCACCTCCTCCTTCGACTACAAGGGCCGTGGCGTCAATGTCAGAGGCGGACTCGACTACACGATTAACCCCGAGCTCACAGTGGGCTTCACCGCTACCTATGCGCCCAGCAGGAAGCAGATCGACCGCACGAACGAGACGCGCAACTATACCATCCGCCCCGATGGTAGCCAGGACCTCCAGCTCCGCCTACCAGGAGGCGCGTCAGAGAAGGACCATGGATCCTACACCGCACTCAACCTCCACCTCGAGAAGACCTTCGCCAAAGCTCCAGGGCGCAAGATCTCATGGGATGCCGACTACGTAGGCTCACGCGTCTCTACAGATGGCTTCTTTGCCTCCACGGGCTACCTCGCCACGGGAGCTTCAGCACCAGGCTCGGACTTCGCCTACCAGAGCAATAAGGGGCAGGACGTACACTCCTACCTGACGAACGTCGACTTCACCCTGCCCTTAGGGAAGACGATCCTGGCCTTCGGGGCAAAGGGTACCTGGAGCCGCACAGACAACCACAACGAATACTTCGCCCACACGACCCTCGGCGCACGCACCGATGCCATCCTCTTCGACGAGCACGTCTATGCCCTCTACACGGACGTCACCCAGCCGCTCTCAGCGAAGTGGAACCTCCGCGGGGGGCTGCGTATGGAGTACACCCACACCGACGGGAAGGTACAGGGCCACACCGCACTCAAGACGCGCGACTATCTGAATATCTTCCCCACGCTCTACCTCGGCTTCACGCCCAGTGAGCGCCATGCCCTGAACCTCGAGGGGACGATCCGCCTCGACCGCCCTCACTTCAGCCAGCTATCTCCCTATCCTCAGTATGAGAATCAGTACAGCACCATCGCGGGGAAGGAAGACCTGCGCCCCGAGAAGCAAGGCTCACTCACCCTCGGCTACACCCTTGACGGCTCGCTGAACTTCCAGGCCTTCGCTAACTACAACTGGGATGGCATCACCATGGTAGCGATGATGAATCCTGCGACGAGTGAGGTACGCTATCAGAGCGACAATGCTGAGACTCAGTATAATGTCGGGCTGCTGAATAGCTACTTCTTCCACTCGCTCCCCTTCCTACAGTGCTACATCAGCCATCAGGTCGGCTACACCATCTCCCACATTGACCACGACGGCCGACGACTCAGCTCAGACAAGGGACTCTCCTATAGCGCAAGTCTCAACGGTACGCTCTTCCTCAACCGCACGAAGACCCTCACGGGGAACTTCTATCTGAACTACATGAGCCCCGAGGTCTCTGGTGGTGCACGCACACATAGCCGCATCTACACTGGCCTGATCCTCAACTATAGCCTCCTCAAGGGACACCTCCGTCTGAGCACTGGCGTCATGAACCTCGCTTCGCCCGACTACCGCACGACCCTCACCACCGAGGGCAATAAGATCGAGATCGTCAACATGACCATGCGCAATATGCTCATAGCGAGTGTGACCTATACCTTCGGTGCTCACCTCCAAGGCAAGCAAGCCAGCAAGAACGCCGAGGCCATGCGCTCCCGCTTCTAAGCGCACAGCGCTCGCGCTCCCCATACGACCCAAATGCAGCAGCCCCCGCCACTCCGATGGAGTAGCGGGGGCTGCCCTTTATGCGATGCTTAGACGAAGGAAGCGCCTTAGCAGTAGAAGTAGCGTTCGACGAGCTCCTTGAGGAACTGAGGATCAGCCTGTGCCTTAGCACGGAGGTCAGCATCCTGATAAGCCTCGAGGTTGCGGATCAGCATATCGATCGTCGTAGGATCGAAGACGCCGCGAGCTTCGTAGATAGCGCGGTGCTGGCGCAGACGTTCGGCCGATGCGACGCAGGAAGCAGGCAGGCTATCCAGATGAGCTACGGCGCCAGCGAACTCATCCTTGTGGATGTTCACAGCGACATAGGTGTCCTTAGCGAGCTGCTCAGCATTGTCGATCTCGAAGCCGTGGCGTACTGCCGTACAGATACCAGCCAGCAGGAGGTAGAGGTTAGCCGAGCCGTCGGAGGCACGGAACTCGATCGTCTGCTTATTGGTGTAGCGCTTCTTGCTGGGCGTTTCGAGGGGGTTGATGATGCTGGACATATCGACGTCTGCACTCCAGCCGAGGGGTACACGCACGAGAGCCGAGCGGTTGCGGTCGCCCCAGCATACCGTCGTAGGAGCCTCCTGATGAGGTACGAGACGCAGGTAAGAGGTGGGGTTCGTATTACCGAAGGCGGTGAGCGAAGCAGCCAGGCTCATCATACCAGCGACAGCCTTGTGAGCGGTAGCCGTGAGTTCGCCAGCCTGGTCGACGTACTGGTTGATGCCGTTCTTGTCGACGATCTTCGTGTGGACGTGCATACCGCTACCAGCCTTACCGACGATGATCTTAGGAGCGAAGGTTACCTTGAGACCCATTCTCCAGCCAAGCTCGAAGAGGATCCACTTACCGAGCTGCAGGTGCTGTGCAGCTTCTTCGACGGGTACGGGGAGGAATTCGATTTCGTTCTGCTCGTAGTTGAGACCGTCAGCCGTGAAGTTCCCTACCTCACCGTGACCGTACTTGATCTGGCCACCACATTCGCAGATGAGGCGCATAGCCTGCGTGCGGAAGTCGATCTGCTTGCTGAAGGGACCCATCTCATGGTAGCCACGCTGGTCGACAGCTTCGTAGCCATCTTCCTGCTCGCCGATGACGTAGTACTCGAGCTCGCCCATAGCGTAGAACTCCAGACCGCCCGTCACTTCGCGGAAGGCCTGAGCAGCACGGCGCAGGATCTCGTCGGGAGCAGCTGCGAGAGGCTGGCCATTCTTATCCATATAGGCGCAGAAGAAGGAGATCGTAGGCTGAGCAGCGAAGGGATCCATGAAGGCCGAGGAGAACTTAGGCACGACATAGAGGTCAGAGGAGCCGGCTTCCATCAGACCGGGGAAGAGGCTGGAGCCGTCTACGCGCTCACCAGAGGAGAGGACTTCATCAAGATACTCGGCATCTTGGATGACGAAGTTCAGCTCCTTGAGGCGCCCATCAGCTGCTGTATAGCGGAAGTTGAGCTCGTGGATGTCGTTGTCGAGGATGTACTTGGTGATGTCTGCCTTAGTGAAGGCCTTGGGTTCCTTCCCGATAGCGCGTGCTATGGGATTGAGGGTGTACTGCTGCATAGTGTTCTTAATGTAGTTGTTTGTGTACTATATAGTCGGGGGTAGTGTGCCACTCCAAGGGCTGGGGAGGTACGGCTACCCTAACTTTTCTCTAAGGTATCTTTCCGAGGCGCTGCTCTATGTCTTTCACGATCCCGCACAAGCCATACAGCTGGGTGAGGAGGTCGAAGACGGCATCTTCGCTGAGGACGCCTTGGGGAAGATCTGGTGGGAGGAGTCCCTCATCGCTGGCATCGTGGTCACGCATCCAGTCGGGGGAGCTGTAGTAGGCGACGAGACGCTCAAGGCTGGGGAGATGAGTAGTCATCTCCTCAAGGAGTTCTTCCCCCCTGTTGCCGAGGTCGACCCACTCGTTGAGTGCGGTCTCCATCTCACGAATACGTGCGATGCGTCTTTCGTCCATGTGCTTTGTCGTCGTTTGTAGTAGCAAATATACACATTAAAGCATTACGTGATACCGCTTCGTGCACTGCAGTCCTAACACTTTGACAGCATTTATACTCAAGCACCTATACACGAACGACTTGCCCTATCACAAGGGGCGCGAAAATCACTCTATTCTCACGCCTCCTGCCCTACCCGCTCCAGGAGGACAGCAAATGGCGCTTCTCGGGGGAGGCCGTTGGGGGCGGGCGCTACCTATATATATGAGTTGCCCCCAGCTGAGGGGAGACTCAGTGGGGGCAGGAGTTAGTCGCGTGTGCCCTCAAGGCGAGGGCTGGGGGCTTAGGCCTCCTTGTGCTTCTCGAGCTTACGCTTCAGGACGTCGATACAGAGATCGACAGATTCCTCGAAGCTGTTGCCTGTCTTGTCGACAAAGAAGTCTGCACCATTGACCTTGAGCTTGATGGAGGCTTCCTTGTTATTGGATACTTCGGGCTTGACAACCTTTAGGACGACTTCGGCGGCCTGTATATCGTCGGCGAAGCGGGTCAGCTTCTCGAGTTTCTTCTGGATAAAGGCCTTGAGCTGCTCTGTGGCATCGAAGTGGATGGCTTGAATTCGGATGTCCATAGTTGAATAGCTTTTAGTTCCCCGAGGGGGAGTGTGACATGAGTTATGGTAAGAGCACTAAGGGAGTCCTTCGTAACCCTCACCTCAAAGTTAGCGAAAAAGACTTCGAATAACAATACCCTTCCGTGCTTCACTCATACACTTCGGGATATTCGTCCCCATAGTCCCCTCATTCGCCCCTCCGGGCTACCTCATCATCCCTCCAGCACAAGTCCCTATGAATAGGTCATCTACGGAGGGCGAAGCGACCATCACTATGAAGGCGGTGAGTGAACCTATATTGGTCGGCGAGCTGACCTATATATCTTCGCACTCCGACCTATATTGGTCGCATCGGTGACCTATATAGGTCAGCTCGCGGACCAATATAGGTTTATATCCCTCCCCTCCCCAAGGGTATGATACAACACGCCCCCAGCGGCCGAGGCTGCTGGGGGCGTGTCACCTTTTTCACTAACAAGTAGAGCGTGTAAGCCTACTGTGCGGCACGGACTACGAGGTCCGGATTGATGTTCTTCTCGCGCTCGGGGAGCTCGACGATGGTGCGCCAGTCGAGGTAGTTGACCGTACCACCCGAGACGTACTGGCTGGTGAGATTGATCTTATTGCGCAGGAGGTCAAAGGCGCGGTGTCCTTCGCAGAAGAACTCGATACGGCGCTCATCGAGGATATCCTGCAGCGTCACCGTGGTAGCAGGCGTATAGCTGGAGAAGCGGTTGCGTCGCAGCGTATTGTAGTAGTCTACTGCCGTCTTCCCGTCGCTCGCCGTAGCACCACGAAGGAGAGCTTCCGAAGCGATGAGGTAGAGCTCAGAGAGGCGGATGACCTTGAAGTTATTCATCGCCGTAGCGTTCGAAGCGCCATCCTGACCCACGTACTTCGTGGTGTAGTAGGCCTTCGCTACGCCACCTGCCTTAGAGCGCTCGCTGATGAGCTGTGCGCGGACGTCATTGGAGCGGGTCGTCTGCACCCACGTGACGAAGTCGTCAGCAGCACCGAACTCAGGGTACACCCCTGGGTTGGTATAGCCCCCGAGGCTATTGAGCCCAGCGTTGGACTTCTCCGTGGTGAGCACCTCGAAGAGGGACTCCGACGTGCCCTGCTTACCCCAGACCGAGGGATAGTCTGCTACGCTATAGAGCGTGTAGGGGCCGGAGGAGATGACTTCGCTGGCGTACTTATAGGCATTCTGCCAATCCCCGAGATAGAGGTAGGTACGAGCCAAGAGGCCTGCAGCAGCCCAGTAGTTGATAGCGCCCGAGTTGAGCGTCTTATTCTTGCTCAGCCCTTCGAGGGACTTCGTCAAGTCGGCGATGACCTGCGCATAGGTCTCACGGAGCGTAGAACGCTGGAAGCGGTAGCCAACGGGATGTACGGCGGTGTTCAAGGGAATACCCGAATAGGCCGCATCCAGGTTCACGCCCGTGGTGGGGATATGGCTAAAGAGACGTGCCAGCTCCAGGTGTGCCAGGCCTCTCAGTGCGTAGAGCTGTGCTACCTGATCATTGAACTGCGTCTTCTCGGATGAGCTGAGCGTCTTCTCCACCGAGCCGACATACTGCAGGATGTCATTGACACGGCTGGAGGTCGTGGCGAAGGCTTGGTAAGCCCCAGCCGAGAAGCCCGAAGACTTGTCGGTGAGGAACTGGTGGATAGCCGTCGAGTGATTGTAGCTCCCTACGACGATCTTCACGTCGCCGCCACGTCCATCGGCGAAGATAGCGGTCTCGCCGCTGTAGCCATAGCGGGTATTGAGGCGCGAATAGACGCCACGCACGGCACTGGTCAGGCCACTCAGCGAGGAGATAGACTGCTCAGAGGGCAGAGAGCCCGAGGGGAGCTGATTCAGTTCCTTCTCGCAGGAGGTGAAGAGGACAGAGGAGGCCAGCAGGATATATAATGGGAATCTTTTCATCTGGATACTGGGATAAGCGTTAGAAACCAACATTCACACCGAAGCTCACCGTGCGCAGAGCAGGGATATCGGCCGTACGGAAACCATTGAGAGGCGTCTCGAGCTCCTTATTCTTGGTAGCTGCGTAGAGATAGAAGAGGTTATTTGCCGTCACAGACACGCTCGCCGTATTGACGTGGAGTGCCTTGGTGAGCGAGCTGGGAAGGCGGTAGCTCAGTGCTACTTCCTTGAGGCGGACGAAGTCCGAAGACTGCAGGAAGCGCGTGGAGGCCAGACGTGCACTCGAGAGCGGATTGTTCAGGATAGGCAGGGGGTTGGAGGCTGTCGTGTTGGTAGGCGTCCAGTAGTTCCCTACGAGCTCACGGCTGGAGTTCACCGAGATCGTACGAGCACCGTCCGAGATAGCGAAGGCATCGAAGTGGTCGAGGAAGTGCCCACCGAACTGGTACGTCAGGAGCGTGCTCAGCGTGAAGCCACCATAGCTGAAGGTATTCGTCAGACCACCATAGACCTTAGGATAGGCCGACTCGGTGGGCGTGAAGGCAGCCTCCGAAGAGTAGTAGGTGAGGTTGTCAGCCGTAGCGTCCTTCGTGGGGTCGACGACGAAGCGAGCCAGACCCGTCTCCTTCTCTACGTCGTGGAACTTGCGGAGGTAGAACGTATAGATGTCTGCACCTGGGCGGTAGAGGTAGTTACCAGCACCCGTGATGATGTCGCCATTAGGGAGCGCCTCGACACGAGAGCGGATCTTCGTCAGCGAGAGGTCAGCATCCCAGCGAAAGGCGTTGGAGTTAAGGATGTTCGATGCGTGAAGCTCGACTTCGATACCGCGGTTAGAGAGCTCACCTCGGTTAGCCTGATAGTTCGCTACCCCGTGGTTGTACGAGACAGGTACGGACATCAGGAGGTCGGTCGTGTACTTATTGAAGTACTCCACGCTCAGAGCGAAGCGGCGAGCGAAGGTCAGGTCAAGCCCGACATTGAGGCTGCGGCTCTTCTCCCAGCCGAGGTCGAGGTTAGCCAGCTGATTGAGGTAGATAGCAGATTCAGAGCCGTAGTTCCCACCGAAGTCATAGAGCCCTCTCCAGCTATACTCGGCGTCGGGGAGGTTACCATTGGTACCATAGGAGACGCGGAGCTTAGCATCGGTCAGGAAGTTATTGTCCTTGAGGAAGGCTTCACGACCAAATCTCCAGGCACCCGATACGCTGTAGAAGACACCCGAACGCTTATTCTTACCGAGCTTCGAGGAGATATCATCACGCAGGCTCAGACCGAGGTAGTAGCGGTTGTCATAGCTGTAGTTGACACGACCGAGGTAAGAGAGTAGGAAGCTCCCGTAGCGATTGCTTTCGCTATCGACGACCTGCCCGTTGCCGAGCTCACGGAGCTTATCCGTAGAGTACTTATTGACCGAGAAGCCGTAGCGGAGCTGGTCGAAGCTCTGAGCCTCAATACCGGCAAGAGCATCGACGTGATGCTTGGTGAAGTCGCGGTTGAAGTTCAAGACATTAGAGGTCGTCTTGACGACAAGCTCATTGGAGAAGCGGACACCCTGACCACCGATACGACGGCCATCCTGCGTATTGGGGCTTACGTACTCGAAGCTCTTGAGGAGCGTGTACTCGATCGAGTTCGTCGTCTTGAAGTTGAGGTAATCCGTGAAGGTCACCTGAGCATTGACACCACCGATACCGCGGAGCGTACCCAGCTGATTCGTGATGTAGGTGGGGTCAAGGATCTGCAGCGGATTGTCCGTACCCTTCATAGGTGCGACATTCTGATTGTAGCTGCCATCCGCATTATATACAGGCTGGTCGGGAGCAGAGAGAAGGCTTAGGATCGTAGGCTGCGAGAGCGAGACACTACCACTCTGACCAGAGTTGTCGCCACTACCCTCCTGTGAGGTGTAGGAGACCTGTCCCTTGAAGGAGAGATTGAGCCACTTAGTAGCCTTGTTGTCGAGGTTCAGAAGACCCGAATAGCGCTTGAAGCTACCGAAGGGCGTGACACCCGTCACATTATTGTAGCCCAGCGAAGCGAAGTAGCGGAGAGCATCAACCCCGCCCGAAGCGGAGAGGCTGACATCGCTCAGACGGCCCGTACCACCGAAGAGCACCTTGCGCCAGTCGGTAGCCGTCGTGCGGCTCTTCACCAGGAGATCTTCGTCCGTGACAGCTGCATCGGTGTACTTCGCCTCGAGCTGCTGACGGAGCGTAGCACGCTGAGCGTACTGCGCCCCAGTGGGCAGGAGGGCATCAGCTCGGTACAGCTCGTAGTTGATGAGGGCTTCGCGCTGGTAGTCGAAGGCTTCGTTAGCATTCATCAGCTCGAAGGAATTGGTAGCGATACGCGAGAAGCCGGTATTGGCCTTGAAGTTGAAGCTCGTCTTGCCCTGCTTACCGCGCTTGGTCGTGATGAGCACGACACCATTAGCAGCACGTGAGCCGTAGAGCGAAGCAGAAGCAGCATCCTTGAGCACCGAGACCGACTCGATGTCCTCTGGATTGATGGAGGCAAGGATATTGGACGAATAGCCGCCGATACCATAGTTCCCCGTCGTGACAGGCACCCCGTCGACGACGTAGAGAGGCTCGGTAGTCCCGTTGATACTCCCTACCCCACGGATCTGGACCGTCCCAGCTGACCCAGGGTTACCTGTCTGTGAAGCGACGCGGATACCCGAGACCTTACCCGAGAGGGCCTTATCGATAGACTCTACCTTGGCATTTGCCAGATCTGCGGCCTTGATGCTGGAGGTAGCACCCGTGAGGGAGGACTTACGCTGGACACCGTAGGCCGATACGACCAGTGGATCAAGCGTCTTCTCCGTGCTCTTGAGCTGGATGCGAAGCTCTTTACCTGCTACGACGGCGACCGTCTCGGCGCCATAACCAATATAGGAGATACGCAGGGTCTTCGCTCCCTCAGGCAGACGAAGGGTGAACTTCCCCTTCGCGTCGGTGAGGGCCCCACTGCGGGGGAATTCAACGCAGATGACCGAAGCACCTTCGATCGGTTCATTGTTCTCAGCCGCAACGACTATCCCAGTCACGGCTACCTGCTTCTGCGCCCAGGTAAGTCCTACGGAGAGAACCAGGAGCAACAGGCTTAGTAAACTCTTTCTCATTAGCGAATTGGTGAATTTGGAGGTGAATATATACAACGAAGAAGCGCTTCTCGAGGAAATCCAGGAGAAGCGCTTCTTACAAACTCTTTGTATGGGTATGCTATATACTAACAAGTATACAACAAGCTACTTCGCCTATGGATATGCGTCATCATGCTGCACCACATCATCGTGTCAGCATACATTCGCATAATCATCATAGACTGGACTTGTTGCATATAGCTATTAGTCTTCTTTTCTTTTGAGTGAAAGGAGGAAGGTGAATTATCCACGACGGACGTCCTTCCGATTGGTACAAAGGTAAAGCTGTTTTTGAAAACTCCAAATCACGCCCCTCAAAAACACCCGCACAGTACCCCTCAACGAAGGGCTATCCACCCGACAGTATAGCGACCTATACCCCATCATACACAGCGACTTATCCCCGCCACACAGAAACATCCTGCCACGCTCAAAAAAAATTTCTCGCTGAGGATGAAAATAGGAGCAACATAGACGCTTACATTCATTTGTATGGATGCCGGAGGCGATCAAATAAAACTAATAATTCACCTCAAAGGAGGCTCCCTCTGTCGCTGTTACAATGCGACTACGCTGCCCGTCATACTCGGAGGAAAGGAAATCTAACTTAGGATCACTGTAGCGAGTATGTATCCCCAAAAGTGACGTAAGCGTATGAGTTAGCAAATCTAAAGAGATCCGACGTGTGGCAGCAGAGCGTAGACGCTCCTTAAGAGCAGGATTAATTTGATCCAATCTTGGTGTCACATAGCACATAAATGGGACTTGGACGGCTCCTGGTGTGACGGTATAGGGACTATGACCAAAGAACTTGCGATCCTTCGGGTCGTCATAAAGGACCTCGCCATGATCCGACATATAGAGTATAAGTGCAGGACGCTGAGCATACTTCTTAACAATCTCTTTAATCACAAAATCTGTAAAGTAGATGCTATTGACATAGCTAGCTATGGTCTGAGCTTGATCTAGCTCTAAATTCCGAGGAATATCCTTTGCTCTAAAGCGAGCATAGGATTTAGGATAGCGCTTCCCATAATCAAAATGCGATCCCATTAGGTGGACAACTTCAAATAGACCTCGGTGATAGGTAGAGCGCAAGCTATCTGGAAGCTCCCCATAACTCAAGAGTAGAGGAAGAAGGGCTGTATCATAAGCTCCAGCTAGATCATTCAAGCTGTGTTCACTTGTATCTACCATACCCTCAGAACTATCATTACGCTCCCTCACTATATTCGCAAAGGGCGAAAATATACGGCTTACAGAATAAATCCCAGTGGTCTCTTGGTTCGTAATCCAAGCTGTAGCATAGCCAGCTCGAGATACCGTAGAAAGCAAATTGGGATAATTATACCAATCTGTCTTTGCTTCTATATTGGTATAGAAGGTAAGCGTACGCTGACAACTATAATTAGTTGTTGTAGCTGGAGCCAAAACATCCGTAAACAGGATCATATCTCCAGTAGATACAAGAGAATCTATACCTGGGGTATTAGGTAAGGAGTAGCCATAGCTATGTAAATAGTCCCGTCGTACCGATTCTCCGAGAATCAATACAACATCAATGGGCTCATTAGCCAAGCTATCCGTAACCTGTAGGTCCGTCAACCCCTCAAGGGTACTCATCGCGGCATATCTCTCCTCGACTTTCAAACTAAGTAAATAACCATAGGCTGTGCTCAAAACAGCTCTTTCATAACTAGTCGTATAGGAAGAGGGAATCACACGGTTCTCAAAATGAGCATAGGCCACAGGAAGTACAGCCCCTCCCCCTACAAATGCAAGAATTCCCACAAAGGCAACAGCACGCTTGGATAGAGTAGTATTCAAGCTCTTCTTATAGGTTAGATATGCTCCAAGAATAGAGAGCATAATTCCGCCACCAGCCCAAACGAAGGAGCTTAGATGTAAAATAGAGAATATCTCACCTGCCTCACGGGTATTAGTCGAAAGCATGAGAAGAGCCAAGTCTACATTATAGAGAGTATGATACTCTTGTAGGAGTACCATCTCAATGGCAAATAAGACTAGAGTAAGCAAGCTACATAGGGCGAGACTTATCTTGCTAAGCCAGCGTCTACGAGGGATCGCCAACAGCCCCCATAGAAAAGCAGACCATCCTCCAATGTGAAGGAGAGCATATAGCAGCTGTAAAAATGTACGACCTGAGGTAGACATTCCCAAGTCATACATCGACTTGAGATAAGTAACTGACAAGATCAGCTGCGAGATCATAGTAAGGGCAAAAACCCATACACGATTACCTAGGCGCTCCCGATAAGAGGAGGGGAGCAAGTGTCCCAGCGTTATCATATAGGTGAGGAAAATCTATAGAATACTTTCTTATGAAACAAGTGTTAATTAACCATCAAACTCGAGGCATGTAACATCTGTGCTCAATCGTTTATTGGTAACAAGTTTAAGCATAAGACTAAAGCTCCATACTTGTAACTCCATGAAACAAAATTATACGATGAACATGAGATAAACAAATTATCCTCCTGAATCAAATAATTCATAGAGAGTGAATATAAGCTCATTCCACCCATAAAAATAAAGTTCTGCCAGTAGTAAGAATGGTGTCAAATCAATAGTAATTTGCATCCACCTCTGAGTAGACACACAGACTAACCTACCGCGGTAGATCAGCCGAAGAGCTTAGGGAGGAAGTGATCACCTCGCCCCTTAGTAAATCTGAATGAAGCGCACGAGCTCGGCACCAAGGTGGCCGTTGATCTTGCGCTGGAGTTCGGCTTGCTGGAAGCCCAGTTCCTGCCGTACCGCAGGCGAGGAGACCTGCAGGCGGAGCACCCCGTCATCGAAGCGTACCTCCTGAAGCCAGCGGTACATCGGCCCTAAGAGCTCAGGCAGATAGTCACGTAGACGATGCACCAAGAGCTGCTCATACATATCTGGGTCGTCGTCCCACAGCGAGGCAATGGCTTCGCCGAGGAGTACGGTCTTACTCTGCTTCATGGGTGGGGGTGGAGTCGATAGAGCGCACTTCGCCCGAGGACACTTCGAAGAGGCGATAGTCTTCGCCCCAGCTTGTGACGATCTCGTCGAGGTGCTTGCGGTTCGTATCCGTGATGAAGATCTGCCCGAAGTCACTCCCTCCGACCAGACGGATGATGCGCTCCACACGCTCGGCATCGAGCTTGTCGAAGATATCATCCAAGAGGAGAAGCGGGCGCTCGGGGTTGGTCGCTGAGAGCAGGGCGTACTGGGCGAACTTCAGTGCGATGAGGAAGGTCTTATTCTGCCCCTCACTCCCGACCTTCCGGATGAGCTCTTCGCCGAGGAGCATCTGCAGGTCGTCCTTGTGCAGCCCCATAGTCGTGTAGCCCATGAGGCGGTCACGCTGACGAGCCTCACGCAGGAGCTCGAGGCAATGCCCCTCGTACTCAGCGAGCGACGATGTATAGAGGAGGCTCACACGATCCTGCCCGCCACTGATAGCGGTATAGTACTGCTGGAAGAGGGGAATAAAGTCACGCACGAAGGCCGCACGACGCTCGTAGAGGAGCGGGCTGACCTGCTCGAGCTGTAGATCAAGGACTTCGAGGACGGCATCATCGGCACGCTGGCTCTTCAGGAGCACATTGCGCTGCTCGAGGATGCGGTGATACTGTGCGAGTGCCGCCATGTAGACGCTATCCTGCTGGGAGAGCTGCTTGTCGACGAAGCGACGGCGCTCGTCGCTCCCCCCGAGGATGAGCTGGTAGTCCTGTGGCGAGACGATGACCAGCGGGAAGGCACCGATATGATCGCTGAGCTTAGGGTACTCCTTCTTGTTGCGCTTGAGCACCTTGCGATGCCCAGGGCGGATCTGCAAGAGCAGCTGACGCTCATCGCCGAAGTCGCTTCGGTAGACGGCATCAAGCACGGCAGCCTCCTGCCCGTATTGCACGGCGAGGCTGTCGGTGATCGAGAGGTGACTCTTAGTGAAGGAGAGGTAGTGCAGCGCATCCAGCAGGTTGGTCTTCCCCATCCCATTGAGGCCAATGAAGCAATTGACCTTGGGAGAGAAGGTGCAGGAGGCCGAGGCGATGCTCTTGAAGTGCAGGAGGTGCAGACGCTGGAGGATCACAGGCGGGAGGGATTAGCGTGGTGCAGAGCCGCCACGAGCCATCTGCTCCTTGGTCGAGAGCATACCGCAGGCAGCGGAGATATCTTCACCACGGGAGGTACGGATCGTCGTGGTGTAGCCGCGCGACTCAAGCTGGCGCTTGAAGTGCTCCATCTTATCTCGCGAGAGCGGACGCAGGGGCACATCAGGGATTTGGTGGAAGGGGATGAGGTTGATACGGCAAGGGATACCACGCAGGAGGCGGGCAAGCTCCGCAGCGTGCTCGTCGCTATCATTCACCCCGTCAAAGACGATGTACTCGAAGGAGACGCGGCGCTGCCCCGTGAAGTCGGCTTCGCGGATCATCTGCAGCGTGTCCTCCAGTGGCAGACCTCCCTCGGCAGGCATCAGCTCCAGACGCCCCTCGTGGAAGGGATTATGCAGGCTGACTGCCAGATGACAGGTCGTCTCGCTGAGGAAGCGCTCGAGGCCACGGCGCACACCGACCGTAGAGAGGGTGACGCGCTTAGGCGACCAGCCCAAGCCCCACGCGGAGGTCAGGACGGAGATGCTCTTCAGTACGTTCGTCGCATTGTCGAGCGGCTCGCCCATACCCATATAGACGACGTTGGTCAGCGAGGCAGATTCCTCGACGGAGAGCACTTGGTTGATGATCTCACCCGAGGACAAGTTCCCCTTGAAGCCCTGCTTACCCGTCATACAGAAGAGGCAGTCCATCTTACAGCCCACCTGCGAAGAGATGCAGAGCGTAGCGCGGTCCTTATCGGGGATGAAGACGGCTTCGACAAGCCCCCCCGTGGAGACGGCGAAGAGGTACTTGCGCGTGCCGTCCTTCGACAGCTGGCTCATCACGGGAGCCGTACGACCGACAGTGTAGCGCTCAGCGAGGAGCGTACGATTGGCTTTGGAGAGGTTCGTCATCTCATCGATGGAGGTGACGCGCTTGTCATAGAGCCACTGGGCTATCTGCTTGCCCGTGAATCGGGGCATGCCCAGGGAGGTGACCAGCTCGGTAAGCTCATCGAGGGTGCGACCAAGGAGTATTTCTTTGCCTTCTGGCATCGTATGCGGATAAATCGAGGGGTGAATGAATAAGGCTGCCCGCAGAGTGTCTTCATGCGGGCAGCCTATTTAATAACTGATATCAGTGGCAAAGGGTTGTCCCGATGCCCCGATAGATGGGGAGCTGGCTACTAATAGAAGCGAGCGCGGTTGTCCTGAATCTTCATCTTCTGGATGAAGTCCGTGAAGACACGGTAGCTGTACTGACGAGCCAGACCGAGCTCCTGCTGCTTGACCTGTGCAGCGACAGCAGCGGGATCGTTAGGCGTAGCAGCGACGGGCTGGAGGACCATGACTTCGGCGTTGCTTGCAGCGAAGGGCTTAGAGATCTTACCCATGGGGGTCGTCATAGCTACGCCGTTGAAGGTAGCAGGCTCGCTACCACGGACGAGGTAGTTGACGTCGACAAGGGTATCGACCTTCGTCTGGAGCTCCGTAGCGTAAGCATCGAGAGAAGCGAGGTTCTTGCCTTCAAGATTCTTAGCGAGGGCTTCAGCCTTCTTCTTGCTGGTGAGGTAAGCTACGATCTCTTCCTTGACAGCGGAGAGAGGAGCTACGCCAGCAGGAGTGTGCTTAACGACTGCGGGGATGACGAGGTAGTCCGTACCGCAGGTGTAGAGCTTCTGGCTGACTTCGCCGTCCTTAGCACCGATAGCCCAGCTGATGACCTGACGCGAGCTGGGGATCTGCCCGAGAGCAACCGTCTGCGTCGTCACAGGGATGTTGCGAGCTACGCTGAAGCCTTCCTTCTCAGCCTTCTTAGCCATAGCATCGAAGCCACCGCCACCACCGAGGATGCGGTTCATAGCAGCGTACTTTGCGTTGTAGGTCTCAGGAGAGAACGTAGCAGGGATCGAGAGGAATGCTACCTGATAAGCATCTACTGCAGGCTGGGGGTTCTCAGCACGTACGAGGACGGAGAGAGGAGCCTGGCCGAGGCGAACGACTGTACCGAAGGGTACCTTGTAAAGCGTATCGAGGTTGAGAGCTGAGCCCTGAGAGAGCTGTACCAGCTGTGATTCAGTGAAGGTGCTATCGACCGAGCCGTAGCGGTTAGGCAGCTGGATGAGGCCACCCGTAGCCGACGTAGAGGGGTCGATGCTGTGCTTCTTAGCGAGCTCAGCGAAGCTGGCACCCGACTGAAGCTGTGCGAGCAGGCTGTCTGCCTGACCCTTGACGCTGTCGTTGAGGACGATCATACG
>ERZ773233.624-NODE-624-length-22770-cov-7.620735_pt1 | contig 22770 bp, 16 predicted proteins | sample MGYA00580991_ERZ773233 | MGnify/ENA primary metagenome ERZ773233 (study PRJEB29015, sample SAMEA2738178) | human oral metagenome | biome: human oral; feature: human-associated habitat; material: saliva | place: China | collected 2161 ...
GAGCGTTAATGAGTGTTTCAGACAGACTTTTACTCAGAAAAAGAGCCATTATAGAAACGGTGAATGATGAACTTAAGAACATTGCACAAGTGGAACACTCCGGACACAGCTTGCTTTGTTCTGAATTCGTCGAACTCACGTTAATTATTTAAGCACCATAAGATCCATCTTCCCTCTCCCCAATAGCAGCATCACGCTTCCCCTTTTGGTTAAAGGACAATGCTTAATCATTACTCGTCTGTGCGCATTTTCGAAATTTTACATACAGATCTCGCATCGCGTGCATACGCATCTAATCGAATTTTCACCGTGGTGAAAAATTAGTTCCACCGTGGCGATAAATTAGTCTCACCACGGTGAGACAATAGTTTCACCGTGGTGAAAAATCTACAGAGTACGTTTCTGAACTAATTTTTTACGCTTATTACGGCAACTCTTTGCGCATATAGTAATTATTCTATACGCTTATCCTCTCTTTTCTCCTATTTTAGCCGGCACCAACCCTATCGTTTTTGGGCCTAACTTTAGACTTCAACAACGAAACCTTAGCAGAGATAGGAAGAAAGTATGGGAAGAGCGTAGCGCAAGTTGCGCTTCGATATCTTTTGCAGCGTGGCGTTGTATTGATTCCTAAATCTACGCACAAAGAACGTATGAAGCAGAATATGGATGTATTCAACTTCTCACTCACAGAAGAAGATATGGCGATAATTAGAAAGTTGGATACAAAACAAAGTCTCTTCTTCTCACACTACGACCCACAGACTGTGGAATTTATCACATCGCTGGGCAGATAAACATTACACCACTCTATTTACGAAATATAGCTCAATATAATTAGAGTGTGTATACGCAAAAATGAGCGCCTGAAAGCGAAAAACTCTCAGGCGCTCTTATCCTATTAAGTGGAAGGATTATTCCTCCGTTTTTGTTTTGCGTGTAGTCGTGGTCTTGCGGCGACGCTTCGGTTTCTCCTCCTGTGTCTCGACAGGCTTTACACCGGCAAGTTCGGGGTCGATCATAATGCGGCCGCAATATTCGCAGACAATGATTTTCTTGCGCATACGGATATCCAATTGACGCTGAGGCGGAATCTTATTGAAGCAACCGCCGCAAGCATCGCGCTGCACATAGACAATGCCTAAACCGTTACGGCTGTTTTTACGTATGCGCTTAAAAGCCGTCAGCAAGCGCGGTTCTATCTGCACTTCAAGCGTTTTGCCCTTTTCGCGCAACTTCTCTTCTTGTGCCTTGGTCTCTGCAACGATATCGTCGAGTTCAGCTTTTTTTTCGGCTAAAGCCTGTTGGCGATCATCAAGCACCGCCTTGCACTCTTCAATCTCCTGCAAGCGCTTCTCAATACCTGCACGCGCCTCGCCAATCTTCTTATTCTGAAGTTCAATCTCGAGCGTTTGAAATTCGATTTCTTTCGAAAGCATATCATACTCGCGATTGTTCTTCACATCCTTTTGCTGCTCTTGATAGCGATCCATCAAACTTTTGGCTTCTGCTATCTTGTGTTGCTTCATTTCGATATCAGCCTCTCTTGAAGCGACCTCTTCTTCATACTTATTGAGGCGCGTAGTAAATCCGGCGATCTCATCCTCCAAGTCTTGCACCTCAAGTGGGAGTTCGCCACGAAGCGTTTTGATCTTATCAACCTCAGAGAGGGTTGTTTGCAACTGGTAAAGCGTTTTCAATTTCTGCTCTACAGACATCTCTGCAACATCTTTCTTTGCCATAATTCGAAAAGGTTTTATAACGATCTTAGCTTAACGTGCAGTCGGCGCTGCATCGTCTCACTTGATCATACCATGTATTTTATCGGATTCGTATTTATCGTTGTCTCATATAAAGGTAAGCCCGGGCAATCGCGCTCCAAAATGCGTCGAAGCAGTTGAATCGTGTATTGCTCCGTCTCATAATGCCCTGCCACACCAATCCAAATCTGATTTTCGTGGCCAAAGTAAGCATGGTAATGCATTTCGCCTGTCAGGAACACGTCAGCTCCTGCCGCAATAGCATCTGAGAGTAAGAAATCTCCCGATCCGCCACACACGGCAATCGTTTGCACCGGACGCGCCGGCCCTTGATTATGCTTCAAGCAAAGGGCCGCAAAAACATCTTTCGCTCGCTTTAGAAAGCTATACGGATCTTCCGGCATTGCCAGATGCCCTATAAGTCCGCTTCCTCCTTCACCTTCCGGACGCAAAAAGTCTACATCGTGCAGCCCCAAGCGCTCAGCAATCTCATAATTAACGCCTCCGCGCGCATTATCCAAATTGGTATGGGCTGCATAAATAGCGATATCGCGTTGGACAGCCAAGCGCACGCAGCGTTCAACCTGCGTCGTATCACTCACCTGCTTCAGTCCGCGAAAGAGCAAAGGATGATGCGCCACGATAAGATTACAACCTTTCGCAGCAGCCTCTTCTATGACGGCCTCCGTCACGTCTAAACACAATAAAGCCCCTGATGCTTCCACCTCTGTTAATCCAATCTGCAAGCCGGCATTATCATAGTCTTCTTGCAGCGGCAGGGGCGCGAACCTTTCAAGGGCCTCAGCGACTTCCTTTATTTTCATTTCGTGGCAAAGATAAGGCTTTTCGCGCAAACAACAGTCAAAATAGCACACAAAAGGATAAAGAAACGCTTCTCTACCATCGCCCGGCGCATAAAAATGCACCACGCAGGCAATAATAGAGAAGCGTAAATCAAATGTAAGTTCGCCGAAAAGAATCGGAGAAGCTACCTTTATTTATAATATGTATGTTTGCCGGCAGCCAGTGTATTGAGCATCAGCATACAAATCGTCATCGGGCCGACGCCACCGGGTACAGGCGTAATCCATTCGCACTTTGGAGCCACTTCGTCATACTTCACATCGCCCGACAAGCGGAAGCCGCTCTTACGCGTTTCATCTTTAACACGCGTTGTACCGACATCGATAACGACAGCACCTTCTTTTACCATCTCTGCTGTGATAAATTCTGGGCGGCCCATTGCACCAACAAGAATATCTGCTTGGCGGCACTCTTCTGCTAAATTGGCCGTCCGACTATGGCAAACTGTCACCGTAGCATCTCCATAGCCTTTCTGCATCATAAGCGTAGCCAAAGGCTTGCCTACAATATTACTACGGCCTACAATAACGCATTTCTTCCCCTTCGTCGGGATATTGTTGCGCTGCAAGAGTTCGAGGATGCCGAGCGGTGTAGCAGAGACAAAGCAAGGTAGTCCCAGCATCAAGCGGCCTACATTTATCGGATGGAAGCCATCTACATCCTTGCGATAATCTATAGCTTCGATCACCTTTTGCTCTGAGATATGAGCCGGCAAGGGCAATTGTACGATAAAGCCGTCTACGTTATCATCTTCATTGAGACGCTTTACGCAATTGAGCAACTCTTCTTCCGTCACGTCATCTTCAAAACGAATCAGTGAAGACTCAAAGCCGCATACCTCGCAGGCTTTTACTTTATTATTTACGTACGTTTCGCTGCCACCGTCGTGTCCGACGAGTACAGCGGCCAAATGGGGACGTTTGCCGCCGGCCGCAACAATTCTTTTTACTTCCTCGGCGATTTCTGCTTTAATCGCAGCTGCCGTGGCTTTGCCATCAAGAATTTTCATCGTATGTGGATTATTATGTGAACAAAGGAGAAGTTGGGTTACACCTCTCTTGAATAAAATCTTTTACTGTGGGAAGTTGTCGGGCAGGTTAGGCATTTTACCTTTCGGCATCTGCGCCATCATCTTGCCCATCTTTGAACCTGTCATCATCTTCATCATCTTTCGCGTCTGCTCAAACTGCTTTAGGAGTCGGTTTACGTCCTGTTGCGTTGTACCGGATCCTTTTGCGATGCGCATACGGCGCGATGTGTTTAAGATTTCAGGGTGTTTGCGCTCTTTTGGCGTCATAGAAAGGATGATTGCCTCTATTCCCTTGAAGGCATCATCGTCAATATCTATATTCTTCAACGCTTTGCCAACGCCCGGAATCATAGACGCGAGTTCTTTTAAGTTACCCATCTTCTTAATCTGGTGAATCTGGGCCAAGAAATCATCGAAATCAAACTGATTCTTCTGAATCTTACGCTGCAAACGCTTGGCCTCGGCCTCATCATATTGCTCTTGAGCACGCTCTACCAACGAAACAACGTCGCCCATACCCAAGATACGGTCGGCCATACGCTCGGGATGGAAGATGTCAAGCGCTTCGAGTTTTTCTCCGGTTCCAATAAACTTGATCGGCTTATTGACTACCGTGCGAATACTTAAAGCTGCACCGCCACGCGTATCGCCGTCCAACTTCGTTAATACGACGCCATCGAAATCCAATCGGTCATTGAACTCCTTAGCAGTATTAACGGCGTCCTGTCCGGTCATAGAATCGACAACGAAGAGCGTCTCGTTTGGATGTATATGCTCTTTTATTGTCGCGATCTCCGTCATCATCTTCTCGTCGATAGCCAAGCGGCCGGCCGTATCCACGATCACGAGGTCGTAATTCTTAGCTTTGGCTTCTTTGATCGCGTTTAGGGCAATGCTTACCGGGTCTTGGTTGTCACGCTCACTATAAACGGGCACGTCAATCTGCTCACCAAGCGTATGCAACTGGTCAATGGCGGCCGGGCGATATACGTCACAAGCCACGAGCAAGGGGCGGCGGCGTTTTTTGGTCTTCATCATCAAAGCCAACTTACCGCTCATCGTCGTCTTACCCGAACCTTGCAGACCCGACATTAAGACTACGGCGGGATGGCCTTCGATATTAAAATCAGCAGCCGTGCCTCCCATTAGGCGTGCAAGCTCATCGTGCACAATCTTAACCAGCAATTGGCCCGGTTTAACGGCCGTCAAAACGTGTTGGCCCAAGGCTTTTTCTTTTACATCGTCTGTAAAAGATTTGGCAACTTTATAGTTAACGTCGGCATCCAGCAAGGCGCGGCGTACATCTTTCAATGTTTCGGCAACATTAATCTCGGTGATGCGGCCCTCGCCTTTCAGTATCTTAAACGACCGTTCCAGCCGTTCACTCAAATTATCAAACATGAATTTTGTCCTATTATTTTAGCGCAAAGATAGCATAAAAAGCAAAAATCTCCATTTTAGCGGCCCACTAAGTTGCAAAGCCGCCTTAAAATAAAAGGCTTTTTCTTGTTTCCATCCTTCAATCGGTGTAGGAGGTAGCACCTATCACACACAAAGAAAGCGCCCTCAGTTTACTTGCTTACAGCTCTTTTACACTATCTTTGCAAAAGATAGGCGGTAAAGCGGAGAATGGAGGCGCCAAGTGCGCCCCTCGCCCACCCGGCGCACATTTATAAACGCATTTGTATCCTTATGAAGATAACCATTGTCGTTCCCTGTTACAACGAGGAAGAGGTTTTGATCGACACAACGCAGCAACTGACAGCCGTGGTCAAGCAACTGGAGAGCGCATTCGAACTCAAAGCCGACGTGCTTTATGTTGACGACGGCAGCAAAGATGCCACGTGGGAAATGATTCAGAAATTTGCAGCTGAAGATACGCATATCCACGGTTTGAAATTGGCGCACAACGTCGGGCATCAGCGTGCACTCTGGGCCGGCTTGGATGTCGCAGCGAAATCAGCAGATGCGATGGTCAGCATCGATGCCGATTTGCAGGATGATGTGGCGGTGATTGAGAAGATGGTGGCGCGCTTTCTTGATGGCAATGATATTGTCTATGGCGTTCGCCGCAACCGGCCTACTGACTCTTTTTTCAAAAAATGGACGGCGTTGGCTTTCTACAAATTCGTGCGTTTGCTGGGCGGTGATGTCCTGTATAATCATGCGGATTTTCGCTTAATGAGTCGGCGCGCCGTGTTATCGTTAATGGACTTCCCGGAGCGCAACCTCTTTCTGCGAGGAATGGTCTACTCGCTCGGATATCCGCACTGCTTAGTCTATTATGATCGCCGCGCACGTCAAGCCGGAGAGTCGAAATACCCCTTCCGCAAAATGATGAGCTTTGCGCTCGACGGCATCACGTCCTTTTCTATCAAGCCACTTCGGCTTATTGTTTATCTCGGCGGGTTGTTTTTGCTGTTTTCTCTGCTGGCTATCGTTTATAGTTTGATTGTTTATTTTAAGGGGCAAACGCTTCCCGGATGGACCAGCTTGACGATTTCACTCTGGTTTATCGGAGGTACGATCCTCTTGGCCTTAGGTACGATTGGGGAATACGTAGGAAAAATCTACGCCGAGGTCAAACGCCGCCCGCGATATATTATTGAGCAGAAAGTCTGACAAACTTTCGCAATCTGCCATCTTATGTAGCGCGATAGACGCCGCAACGCCTGTCGCGCTACGCTTCATCTTCTAAGCCTTCCAACTTAGTTTTAAGCCACTCATATTGGGTTTCCAACAAGGACATCGCTTTTTCTTCATTTACGATCGTGATAAAAAGAGTGTCCTCTCGTGAGCGTACACCTTTGCGCTCACGAGAGGAAATACGTACCATCACGAGCGGACATCCATCAACTAAGCTTTGGCTAAATATCTTCAAGTTGTGTAGCGGCAATAAGCAGACTTTTATGCGACGGATGACAGAGATTGCCAACGTAGCAAGAGATTTAGCGGCTTCAAAGATGGCATGCAGCAAAAAATATACTATTTTTGCCTTGACTTTTAAACACGATAATGTGCCGAAAGGCTGAATTAAGCAAACACAATGAAGACGTTTTTCTCTATCATTCTATCCCTGCTCATTGGTTTTTTGATGGTATTTTCACTCATCTTTTGCTTTGATGCGCCAAGTCTGTGGACTAACATCCAGTTATTAATAGCTTGGGCTTGCTTTTGGGGATTCATTATTTATATTCTGAAAAGGACGAACTGTCTGTAAGGGGTTCTTAGGGTATACCTTTATCGCAAATTCGCCTTTGTTTGTGCTGATAGCAAACAAAGGCGAATTATGGCTAAAAAAGGCGGCATTTGCGGCCTCATATAAACCGTGTTATGGTCTACAACTGCGTATCAGTTGCTTTGCGCGCAAATGTGTACAAGCCTATGTTTTGACGAACGTCGCAACTGCGGTGATGCAGGTTTTCCTTTTGGGTAAATACGAAAGCGGGATATTGTGCTTCCAGCTGTTTTAAGTCTTCTTCTCCTACGAGAACTTGTCCTTCTGCTTGCTTTCCGTCGAAGGCTTGCAAACGATTCCCCATATAGAAATTAATGGTAAAGAAGTGGAGCGGATTATTTGCGTCCGTGCTGTAAACGTATGCGTAGACAGGACGCTGCGTTTGATGCGAGATTTGCTCCAATCGGACAGCGACATTTTTATCCGAGCGCGGGTTGAGGATCAATGGAAGGAAGAGGCCTTCGAGTGAGATATAGAGGCCGAAAACCAAAATGAAAATGGCCTGAACGATGCGAAACCTATCGCGAAAATGGAACAGATAATAAACGGCAGCAACAATCGGCGCGAGAATGAACAACAAACGCAGTACGCCAAAGTCCATCGCTGCCAAATTTTGCATTAAAAGCGCATTTTCGACAGCGTGTTTACCGTGAAAAATAGATGGTTTTATCCATCCTTCGCATACTGCGAGCACGCCAAAGGGTACGATAAATGCAATCGCGGCAAGTAGTGCGCCCGTTACGCGTAAGGCAAAAGGTTTTTCATTGCGCAAATAAGCAAAAAGTTTGGCTATGTAAAAAGAAAGGAAGGGATAAATAGGTAAAATATAAACGCTTCGCTTGCTCTTTGGAATGCAATAAAAGATAAAAATCAGCAGGATGCTTAAAAAGGAAAAGAGTTCTACGCTGTTCATACTGCGCAAACCTTCCGTAATGCGGCGCACGAAATTGATTTTTACCACCGGCTTGTATTTTGCGCCATTGCGGGGGCGTCCAAATATAGCAAATAACAAGGTCAAAGTATAAGGTAGCAGACCGGCAGCCAGTATGGGGAAATAATAATACCACCCGTTTTCGTGCGAAGCATAAGTCATCTTACCCAAGAAGCGTAGGACGTTTTCTTCATATACCAACTGCAAGAATGATTCTCCACCCTGCAAGTAAGCTGCATAATACCAAATAGCGGGAAGCAAGAGAGCCAAAAGCGCCACCCCCATCAAACGCAGCACGATGCGCCACAAGACTTCTGTAGATTGAATCCACAGAAAAATAAAGGTGACAAAACAAGGCAGAAATACGGCCACAGGGCCTTTGGCGAGCATCCCCGCGCTCATAAAAAGGATTGCCAACAGCGGCACGCCTTTCATATCGCGCTCATACCATTGATAGAGTTGGAAAAGTGCGCCTACGATAAACAGGGTTAAAAGCATATCGACGCGGCAAGTGACTGCGGCTCGATGCACTTCAAAGGTTGTAAGAAAAATAAGTGAGGCCCAAAAGCCCTGTTGCACATCACTGCGCTTGGCAAAAAAGAGGAAAGTCATCAGCGCCAAGACCGTAGCAGCCGCAGCTGAGGGTATGCGCGCCGTATATTCAGAGACCTTTCCCAAAGGAGCAGAAAGCGTTGCTACACACCAGTGCAACATCGGCGGTTTATAAGCTGTCTCGCCACCATTGTTTCGCGGAAGAATCCAATTACCCGTTTCCAACATCGTCGAAGCGACTACGGCTTCGCGTGGCTCGCCTTTCGTATTGAAATCTTGCAAACCTAAGAATGGGAAAATGGTTAGTCCGACGATAAAGATCAGTAGGGCTAAATAAATCCAAGTCCGCGTCAGACGTGTATTGTGTTCTGCAGAAGTTTCTATCATACATCAATGCGTTAAAGCCTTATCTGCTTTTGGCAGTGAGAGTGCCAACCAACATTCTTGCAGCGCATATAGCATACAAGCAATGCCTAAAAGGATAAAAGGCAGACTCGCCACTTCTCTATAATAGATCAACACGAATAAACCTGCACAAAAAATCAGGAAAGGCAAGATGTAAAGGGGAAATTTTACCACCGCTCCGCGCTTACGCGCTACGCTCAAGGCATAAATTTGCATCGTCCCGCCCAGCATCATCATCACGGCAACGATATTCATAATCAAACGCACGAACAATTCGGGATGCAAGAACATAACTAAGCCTAAGAGAAGCGTGCCAAGTCCGGTGTAGACAAGTAAAGGCGGTAATGGGGCTGCGTCTTTCTTACTTAAAAAATAGGATACGATGGCATAGAGACCGGGAAACAAAAACCCAACGCCCACAGCTTGAACAAGCCAAGTCGGCATCACTTCCGAATAAATGATAATCAAGACGCCAAGCGTCAGAGCACAAACCGCCCTAAAGAAACGTCCTTGCAAAAAACTCTTCATAATTATATGATTTGGCGCAAAGATAAGGATTTAATTCTTTATTTTCGCGCAAAAAAGAGTGTTATGGTAAGTTTATACCTTGTTCGCCACGGAGAAACGATCGAAAATGTGGAACAAATTCTGCAAGGTTTGATGCCTGGCCATCTTTCAGAGCTTGGCAAGCAGCAGGCAGAAGGACTTGCAACGAAACTAATGGGAATTCCTTTTTCGCAGATGTACGTTAGTGATCTTAATCGTACGATCGAGACGGCTCTAATACTGAATGAAAAGCTGCAGTTGCCTATGCAAACAACGCCCTTGCTGCGCGAAAGAGACTGGGGAACGGCTACTGGAATGAAAGTGGCTGAGGTAGATCGACAAAATCTACCGCCTTCGGCTGAAACGGTAGAACATATGGCGGAAAGAGGCGCGGCTTTTATACATCAATTGCTGATGCACCACGATGGAGAAACAATTCTGGCGGTCTCTCACGGCTTGTTTTCACGCTGCTTGCAGGCTTTAGTCACTAAATGCTCAATCCGAGAGACGCCGCGAATGCAAAATGCTGAAGCACGAATCTTACAAATTGAGCAAGAAGTGCAACCAAGTAATATTCTTGGGGAGACCGGCGCTACAGCGAATTAAAGAACAACGACTTTCCATCTTATGTTGGAAAGTCGTTGTTGTATGTTTAGAAATCTAATTCAAGTCCGACACCAAACACGTCATTGGTGCGTTTGAAGCGATCGCGACCGGAAGAATCAAAGCTTTGTAAATTTGTGCTGATCTTTTGAACAGCTGCCATCTCAGCGGCGGAGAGTTGTCCACTATTCGCCATTTTTCCAATGACAGACGCAAAGTTGGCCTTCAAACCATTGTAGTCGTCCATCGACTTTGTATATGATTGGTAGAAAGTCTTGAAATAAGCGACGTTGAGTGCCAGATTCTTGCGAAGTTTCACCTTAGCGCCTAAGCCGACAGAGGTAGAATTGGTCACGAAACTCATATCTGAAATGAATTTGGAGTTTTTCCCGAGGCCGTAGTTCGTACTTTGTCCACCAAGGCTCAGCGTCAAACGATCATTTACATCCCATTCTACACCGGCTAATACTTCCCAACCGCCACCGGCAAGGTGTTTTTCTCTATGTTTATATTGTGTAGCTTGCTTGTCAAAGTAGTAATGCATGCCGGCATTCAGCCGTAGCGTCGGCAACACTTCGTATTGTGTTCCCAAAGCCAAGATAGCTGGAATATCAGCCGGGATAATGCGACCATCATCAAACTCTTCAAAGCCGCTGGTGTTTACGCCGGTTTCATTCTTCAAGCGTAGACGCGTTTTAAATTCATAACGAGCAGAAAGATTCCACTTATCAAACTTCCAATCGATACCAATAATCGGCGTAAAACCGAAGCCCGACGTCGAGCAGTTGAGCGAACGATTATCAGTGAGGCGCGCCAAATTCGTCATTCCGGTTTGGCGCAACAAGTCACCGGCAAGAACTTTCTGCCCACCAGCTGTGATGATCGACATATTGTCTACGCGGCCATAATACTGGCAATCGGCATATATAAAACGGAAGCCTCCGCTCACAGAAATCTCATCAGTCAACTTGTATCCGGCGTTTAATTGTGCTCCCCAGTAATATTGACGGCCGTGCATATAAGCATCTACCGCATAACCTTTGGCGCTACCAGGTGCAATGGCGTTAACCAAGAGCGGAAGCATTGCTGCCTGACTCTCGAAAGAGCCCAAACCGTGTGTAAACTTTCCTTTTCCGCCACCACCGGTTATACCAAGATGCATTGAGAAGAACCATTTGTCATACACTTTCGCAAGATCGATCGTCGGGAAAAAGGGAGCTTTCCCCGTACCCTTAAATAGTTTCTCGCCACTTGGATCATTTCCTTCACCCAATGCGAAAGGCTTAAGCGTAGTGCCAAACGATGAGTAAATATCACGCGTCTGATAAGCGCTTTGTACGTTAAAAGATAAGTGCCAGCCCTTATTCAAAAAGCCGATACCGGCAGGGTTAGAGTAAGCACCATCAATGCCGATGGCACCAATTCTGGCCGGATTGCGTAGAAAGGCTACACTTTGATTGGTGTTGGTTAAATAGCCACCGGCTAACGACGGTATTGCGCTGACCATAAAGCCAAATAGCGCTGAGTAAATTTTCTTCATTTTCCTGTAAATTGTTCTAAACGGCCGCAAAAGTAGGAATTCTCCGCACGAAAACAAAGTTTTTGTGCAATATTTCTCATCTGCGAATCGCGATTTTTTATTTTTCACCCACAGAAGCGGGACTTTGAAAGTGTCAAATTCACTTGATGTAACTTTGCTTTGCGATAGTTTCCGACAAATCATAAAACGAAGAAAGGCACATAAAAAAGCAACAAAGCACGCCGCAGCAATTCAACTTATCCACTCATTGGCAATCTGCCAAGCCCCACAGCGACATTATGAAATTGCCTTTTTTTAATTTGAAAATCAAACTATTATAAGATGAAGTATCGAAATATAGATGACGAAGTTCTTGTTCCTATGATTTCTCTTCACGAGCGCAAGCCTTTTTCATCACGAGCGTAGATCTATACCTTCACGAGCGTATATTCGTACCATCACGAGGGGACATTTCGCTTTTGCGTCCGGCGGGCGCAAAAATTTGTTTGTCATCAACTATAATTGGTATTTTATTCTTGCTTAATCCAGGCGGCAGCAGGCTTCGGCGCAAACTTCCTCATCGCAGAAAAGACTTAAAGGACTATTTGCAGCCTCATTGTTTGCCGCGATTAGGGGCAACTAAATAAAACAAAGAATAAAATGGAAAATTTACTTTATCTCAAAACCAAGGATAAAGCGCAAAGGAGACGAGCGAGGTCACTCATCGGTCAGCAATTTGAACTTGGCGTATTTCAACAATAAGTTTTTCGTCCCATTTTGTTCAAAGTCGACCACAGCCTTCATATTGATACCGCTCCCATCAATACTACGGACCACTCCGCGCCCGAAACGCTCGTGGAGTATTGTTGCGCCCACTTGCAGTCCATAACTTTCGCTCCCGGCATCTGTATTTTCCGTCGTTGTAGCGGCTTGCGATAAGCGGCGCAAGCGGCCTTGTTGAACAGTCGTGCGTGAAGAGTCGACTTCAAAGGCGGATGAGCGACGACTAAAAGCCTTATCCGCAACAAAAGATGAGCTTGTAGGCGAATGAAAGTCTGACAGCGCCAGCTTACGGTCAACATTAGCAGCATCGAACAAGCCCGCCATACGCCCACTATTGAGGTGACCGAACGAAGAAAAATCTCTCGCGGACGAACTGTCTGTCTCGATATACTGCGGATCAATTTCCTGCAAGAAGACGCTGGGCTCGCAGAGTTCCAAGCGCCCATAAATATAACGCGTCTTGGCGTAAGTGATGAAGCAATGCGCCTTAGCCCGCGTAACAGCCACATAAAAGAGTCTGCGTTCCTCTTCTAATTCGCGCACACTATACTTGGCGGCTGTTCCTGGAAAGAGTCCGTCTTCCAAGCCCGTAACAAAAACAGCCTCAAATTCCAAGCCCTTTGCAGCGTGAACCGTCATCAGCGTCACCTTTGGCTCATCATCTTCTTGCTGATCTTGATCTGTCAGCAAAACGACTTGCGGTAGATAATCGGCTAAAAGGACTACGCCGGTCTCTTGTTCGCTCTCAAAGCCTTTGATTGAGTTGAGCAACTCCTGAATGTTCTCCCACTTACTCAAACCTTCGGGCGTGCGGTCGCCCTGCAACTCTTGCGTGATGCTGGACGCTTCGAGCAGTTCGGAAACTAAATCGTAGACGCCCATCACATCGGCCCGCGCCTGAAAACTCCGTATAAGTTCGGCAAAAGCATAGAGCTTCTCCAAAGTCCGCCGATTCAAGGCAACGCCAAACTTATCGGGCGCTAACAGAACACTCCACAAAGGCTCGCCATTTCCTCTTGCCGCAGCTATAAGTTTGCTCATCGTCGTCTGTCCGATGCCCCGCGTGGGATAATTAACGATGCGTAGCAAAGCCTCTTCGTCTTGCGGATTGCAAACTACGCGGCAGTAAGCAATAATATCCTTAATTTCCTTGCGCTGATAAAAGGATAAGCCGCCATAGACGCGATAAGGCAAAGCGGCATTGCGAAGTGCATCTTCAAAGGACCTACTCTGCGCATTCGTACGATAAAGGATGGCTACTTGGTCTAAACTAATGTGGTGCTGACGGCGCAACTTGAAGATTTCTTTCACAACCTTCGCGCTCTCATCTTTATCTGTATAGGCCGAAATGATGCATACTTTATCGCCCGCGCCGTTCTCGCTATAAATCGTTTTGGGAATGCGGTTTTTATTGCGACTGATTATTGAATTGGCAGCCTGCACTATATTCTCCGTCGATCGATAGTTGCGCTCCAATTTTATCAGTTTTGCACTCGGATAATGAGTTTGGAAGTTGAGAATGTTACCTATATCTGCCCCGCGAAAAGCATAAATACTTTGCGCATCGTCGCCTACGACACATAAGCGGGCCTCGCCGGGACATAAATAACGGATGATGCGATACTGCACGGCATTGGTGTCTTGATACTCGTCGACCAAGACGTAGCGAAACTTTCGGACGTATTTTTCGCAAATATCCGGACGATCGTGAAAGAGAAGATAGGTGCGCAGGAGAAGATCGTCGAAGTCTAAGGCATTGGCTTGGCGACAACGTTCTATATATATATTGTATATGCGCACTAACTCCGTGAGACCGTCTCGCTTGTCGCGATTCATTCGGTCGACATCGGCAGCATATTCGTCGGGCAGCATCAGATGATTCTTAGCGTCTGAAATGCGCGCGGCCACCGTTCCGGGGCGATAGATTTTATCATCTAATTTCAACTCGCGAATGATAGACTTCACCAAGCTCTTGGCATCGGCAGCATCATAGATTGAGAAAGTTGAGGGCAAGCCGAGTGCGGCGTGCTCTATGCGCAAAATGCGAGCAAAGATTGAGTGAAACGTACCCGCCCACAGCATCGCAGCGGCCGCAGGCTCTACGAGTTGGGCAATGCGTTCACGCATCTCTCTCGCCGCCTTGTTGGTAAACGTCAGCGCTAAGATTTCCCAAGGTTGATAGCCATTCTGCAGTAGATAAGCTACCTTGTAAGTCAGCACACGCGTCTTGCCCGATCCTGCTCCGGCTATAATAAGCGAAGGGCCGTCGCAATATTGCACGGCCTGGCGCTGACTTTCATTAAGGAAATCTTCTTGCATGCGTTTTGTTTCCCTATACAAGGAGCAGGATCAGCTTACAAATGCTTAGTATCGTGATCTAACTTACGCTCATAAAACTTCACCTGCTCGCAAAGACGATCAAAGACTCCCAGCAAGGAATCAGACTTTTCGCCGGCTTGAATAACGCGGTCTACGTAAGAAAGCGTCTGCCGAGCCGTTTGCAATTCGATAGAGTCCATCAGCAGGATGCCCTCCTTACGAGCATTTATAGCCAACATATGCTGCTCACGAATCTGAGCTACGGAGAGTTTGGCCTCTTTTAATTGACCGGCCTTAATCTGCCTGCGCGCTTTATTAAGCAAGATCTGGCCCTGGGCTTCATCAGCACGGCGTGCCTCGGACCAATCCGGGTGAGGATCGTTGCACCTCCCCAAACCGAGCAACACAAGAAATAGACAAGCTAAACTTTTCATTGGGTTTTCTTAATCAAACGGGGGCGAAGTTACACTTTTTGGACGGAAAAGCCAAGACGAATAGGAAATATAGCCATTCGCTTTTAGAGACTCCGTCCGGACACACTCCCTTTTGACCTGCAATAAGAAGCTAAGTTCTCTTGCTTAAAGATATATTGTCAGCCGACAAGCGTAAATTGGCAATATCTCTGCGCTTTCCGCCGATCCTCCACAAGCCTTTTCACCATTCATTGAATAACGATCACTGTCAGAGTCGCGGTTTGGTTTGGTAATGCAAACTTGATACCGACCAACAATTAAAGCTTTCCTTGCGAACCAACTACAGCAAAGCATTTACCACCCTTACTTTGTCGCAGCATTACCTCCAGACTCAGCATTGCCAAGATGCCTAACTCTATTAGTATCAACGTGTAGTGTCTTATTTAAAATAAGACATTCGCCTGATTGTGTCCGGAAAGCTAAGCTTAGTCTAAGCTTTTCCGCCTTTGCGTATGTATCAGGATAAATCTTGTTTGTTTTTACATTAAGACTGCTTCAAGAAGCCCGGAGAGCGGATTGTCTTTCGTGTATTTATTGTAGATCATCAGCCTGACTATCTGTTTTTATAGAATAGTGCTCGTATGTTATATTTTTCAAGAAATGAAGAACATTTTGTTGATTAACTTTGTTGCTTAACCGTGATTGTTATATCTTTGCCTGCATCGAAAATTACCCCTAAAATATCATAACTATGAGAAAATGCTATCTATTTACACTCCTAGTATCTGTGTTGTTCTGTTGCACTTTAAAAGCACAAACAACGAAAACCATAGATGTTACCCAACCGGGAACTTTGTCGGCGATGCTTGGCGAGACCTTAAAGTCCGTTAAAGACCTATCCATTACCGGGAAAATCAACTCCGCCGACATTGACGCACTTATGCAGGCAGGTGCACTCGAAGTATTAAACCTTTTAGATGCTACCATCGTAGACGCTGAAGGAAAGGAAACGACAGTATTCCCGGGCTACACCTTGCGTAAGCATCCATCGTTAACGACACTTACTTTCCCTAAGACGGTAACGTCAATTGGGGCCGGTGCATTCTTCAAATGTCTTAAATTGAAGAAGGTTGTATTGCCGGAAGCAATAAAGAAATTGAGCGAGAGTGTTTTTATGAGTTGCTCTGCCTTGTCCGAAATTAACTTTCCTAATGGTCTGGAAAGTATAGGAAGGAGCGCTCTCTATATGACTGCGATTACAGATTTTATCGCTCCGAAGTCGTTAAGAACATTAGGTGATAACGCTCTATATGGTACACAAATTACGAAAGCCGTACTGAACGATAAGTTGGATAAGATTGGACAAGCCTCGTTTGCCGCTTGTAAGCAACTTGAAAAGATAGAAATTGAGAACAACCCCAACTTCAAACTTGTAGATGGTGTGCTTTATAGCGCTGACGAAACCATACTCGTGGCTTATCCGTTGGCAGACAAAAGACCATTGTATAAGACGCTGTCGACCGTTACAACCATCTGTCAAGGCATATTCGAAGGTGCTGTAAATCTCAAGGATATTTACATTAACGAAGGAGTTACGACTATTCCTGTCAGTTTGTGTTGTAATGCTGAGGCGTTGGAACGTATGTATTGGCCGGCTACCATTACTGATGTGAAGGTTGGAGCGATAGATGCTTGCAAAAAGTTACGCGAGCTACACGTTGCGGCTACTAAGGCTCCTGCCGCAGATACGGGAGCCTTTGGTGTTATGTTTAAGAACTATACTGCTTATCTTTATGTCCCTTTCGGAGCAAAGGCAAGCTATGAAGCAAATGAGGAATGGAACGAAAACTTCTTAGGTATCAAGGAGGAAAGCACCGAACCCAATACGATTGTACTCAAGACCAATAGAGCGATAGGAGATGCTTTTTCTTTGAAGGTCGGTGCAAAAGAAGGAGAAAAGATTGGAATAAAAGGCGCGTCGTATAACGAACAAGACCAGTTGATACTTACAGATACCGAGGTTACGCTTTACGGAAAGATAACAAAGATAGATTGCAGCAGTAATAAGCTTTCCTCAATCGTTATTACTAATCAACCGCAACTGCGAGAAATTTATTGTGATGACAACGAACTGACAAAGTTGGAGGTAAACTATGTCCCCGTATTGGCTACGCTCTACTGCGGCAACAATAAGGATTTGGCAGACATAGATCTCAAGTCGATGCCTGCACTCGCCGATTTGAGCTGTTACAGCAATAGTGTAAAGCAACTTGATCTTAGCCAAAATCCTAAGTTGACCTCGCTCATCTGTCGCGATAACCTTATTGAAGGAACGCTCGACCTTAGTAAGAACCCGAAGGTAGAGCAGGTGAACTGTTACAACAATAAGATTTCAGAAATTAAATTAGCGGCAGAATCAAGTTTGCGACACATAGAAATGCAACGCAATAACATAAAAGGCGAAAGTATGACAGCGTTTATGAAGGCACTCCCCGAATATGTGGCTTATGGTGCAGACGAGTGGGATGATTACGGCGGTCTTAACTTGCAGGGACTCTATGTTACTGAAACCTCAGTTGCGCTTGAGAAGAATGTGGCGCTTGTCGGTGATGTCAAGATCGCCAAAGATAAGAAGTGGCCTGTGTTTGCCTTGGATCTTGACAATTATGGTTCAACTGCGCCGGAGCCTTACGATGGAATCGATCCGACGAGCATCACCATGGTAGCTAGAGCTAGTAGCGTTAAGGCTTACGCAATTCATAATACTATAAACGTAGAAGGTATTGCCGATGGCGAAACTGTAGCTCTCTATACGGCCCATGGTATGCTTGTTGATAAGGCTATGAGCCGCAAAGGTGCAATCCAACTCGCTGCACAAGGCGCAGGTATATACATCGTGAAATGGGCAAACAATACCATAAAGATCGTAGTTGCAGCTAAATAGCGATTAAGAAGTCCATCTATAAAAAGGTGGATGCGTACAAACACGTGTATAGATGCGAGTCGATTTGTATTTAAGAAAAAAGTTACGTACCTTTTATGGAAAAGTCCGATCTTTTTGCTTGAAAGGTACGTATCTTTTCCCAAAAAAGAATGTACTTTTTTTTGAATTATCTTATATGCTTGTTATTTAGGGTTCTAGCGTTAGTTTTGCCAGTCCCTTTTGAGTGGAGAATTGCCGGGAGGTGTGGAGTAGGGGGCGGCCGCTTACGGTAAATTGATTTAAGTGTGTGAAATGGTGGTATTCTTTGTCAAATCGCTAATCGACTTGCCTTTTTTCGGTTCTTCCGTTAAATGCGTAGACGCCTATCAGGCAATGCATATAGCCTTAATGTGAAGTATTCCTCATTTCTGAATCCATATATCTGTCTTTTCAGAACCTTTATTTTAACGTGAATTCGTCGAACTCACGTTAAATAGAAGTAAAAATACACCGCACCAAATTGAGTCGCTTTTTTTTTGTTCATTTTGGAAAAATGCAGTAATATTGCCCAGCAATTAGAACTATTCCATGATTTATTAGATTTTTTAAAATGAAAAGTAACCATTACCTCTTCATCGCAATATTGACGATGATACTCTTCTCGCAGCTATCTATAGCTCAAGAAATTAAGTTAAAAACCACATTGCAAACAAACAGCGCTACCTCCGAAAATTTCGCAATGAAAATCAGGGCCCCCAAAGGAGCTGTCTATCATATTGACTATGGCGACGGAACTGCTGTTCAAGACAAGTATGGCAGTGGTTATGCCGAAACTTTCTATTACAGCTTTGCAGACATGGCTACCCAAAGTGAGCACCACGTGAGAGTGTGGGGAGCCGATTTCCTGGAGTTTACAGCCATTAGCAACAAGAAGGTGACAGAACTAACAGTGACTGATTGCCCAAACCTGGAGAAATTCTCGTGTGCCAATAGCCTGCTCAAGCAACTGGACCTTTCCAGTTGCGGTAAACTCTCCTCGGTTACCTGCAACAACAATGATATAGCCTTGCTCAAGCTGCCGGCTTCAGTAACAAGCGTAAATTTCTCAAGAAACAGGCTCTCCCTCGCCAAGTTTCCCGATAAACGTACAGGCATGATATATACCTACGGCCCCATGCGACCTATCTATTTGTCTGAAGACAAAATCAACGGCTTAACTGTAGATCTTACCGAAATGCTAGAATTTAATGGGACAAAATCAACATTCAAATGGTATTACTTCGACAACAAAGGCAACAATGCCGACCCAGCTCTGCTCATCAATCCCTCTACCTACACAGAGAAGGAGGGCGTATTTACATTTAATCAAAAACCCGAGAAAGCCATCTATTGCGTGGTGTCGAATTCAAAGTTGCCCAACCTGAACAACATCAACGACTGCTACGGCATCATGCCATTAGAATTGAAAGGTGAAAACAAAAAACTGGAGCAGGTACATGCTGCATTTATCACCGATAAATTTACGACTGAGGGCCTAACCTTCGACCTGCAACTCAGTGCCACACAGGCCAACAGCTCATGCGTAATCGATTGGGGCGACGGTTCTTTCGAAGAAACGGTGCTGGGAGTGGACACCGTGACGCTGAAGCACAATTTCCTTGACGCACAAGTCGATCGCCGGCACACGGTTCAAATTCAATGTGGCAACCTCGACCTGATGGGACTTCCCCAAATTGGAGGGTTTATTAATTTTGCCCCCACTATGCAGCCTTGTCCCGTTAAGAAACTTGTGCTCGACAACAACCGTGTACAAGAATTGGACTTTTCTACCTTTGTAAACTGTGAGGAAATCTCGGCCAATGGTTGCTACATGAGTAAAGTGACATTGCCACACAGCGACAAGCTCAAGAAACTTTCATTGCGTGGCGGGACAATTCGCGAGGTTGATTTGTCTCCTTTCACGAGGCTTGAAGAGTTAACCCTCTCTTCCAACCAGCTCGATAGTATCGACCTGAGTACATTGACTTATCTCAAGAAAATTGACGTTTCGCACAATAAGTTGAAAAGCATAAAGATGAGTAACGACTTAGGCCAACTTAACGAAATGGACTGTTCTTTCAATGCTATCCCCATGTACATGCTACCCGAAAAAGGGATGATGAATACCTATCGCTATGCACCACAAGAGGCTTTCGAAATCACTTCCAATCTGATAGATGGCTGCACAATCGACCTGTCGATGTTTGACAACCTCAAAGGTGAAAAAACGACAACTCAGCCCACCACCTACATTTGGCTGCATGGCGATGATGAATCGAAATTCATTATTGAGGGCGTGCACTACAGTGTGATGGGCGGAAAATTTACGTTTAAGTTCAAAGAACCCACCAAGGTGTTCTGTACAATGCAAACGGCCGCTTTCCCTCTCTTGGCTTCGACCGAAAACAGTTACCGCACCAAGCCTATTGTAGTGGACGCTCAAGAAATGACCTCGGTCAATGCCTCTGTAGTCGAAACGCCTTTGAGTTTAAAGATGGTTCACAAGACGCTCCATTTGAAAGCCTTGAAACAAGTTCAAGTAACCCTATTTTCAATAGATAGCAAAGCTTTGTGGACCAAAGTCATGAACTCCGGAGAGGAGGATTCTCTTGAGTTGCAGCCAGGAGTCTATATTCTTCAAGCCAATGGCATGGAGGATGTAAAATTCTCAATCAGATAAGACAAAAACTCGATCTAGAAATACTAACAGGAGGATACAAAAATATCCTCCTGTTTTCGTTCTGTCGTTCTTGTTTCCACCCAATGAGATCTTTAAACCCAAATGAGTCATTAAGACCACGATATGTATAATTCTTAATGATGGTATTGTTTTCTACCATCTTTTATTTTCTTGGTAATGTCTGAAAAAGTGTGTAAGATTCTCCTCGTCCTTTCCCTTATGCTTGGGTATCCCAAGCATGAGGGAAATTTGTGATGTTGATATTTCTTTGCCATTTTACCTGATTTTCCACTCCCCAAAATACGGTAGCCGTCTTGCATACGTCCCTTCTGTTTTCTCCTTGGCAACAGATCCCTATAGATAAACCACAGAGGCGGGAGAAGGCATCGCCCCACGCATAAGCAAGGTGCGCTTATAACTTCTATTCAGTCGTTCCACCCAGTTAGTAGAGTAAATCATTCGGCGCACACTTTCAGAGAACCTCAAATAGGTAAAATAGGCCGCGTTGCGCTCATTGCCCAAACGGGTAAGGCTCGGGTACTTCTTGCCCCAACGCTGCGCAAAGATACGCAAATTCTCATAGGCCACAAGAGGCGTCATGTCGGTATGCTCCATGGGAAAGAGTGCATTGAGTTCCTCGCCGACCTCGGTTTTGTCTTTCGAGGAGACGGTGTTCAACACTTTCCGTTTGAAATGCACAACGCAAAGTTGGTGCAGTGCCGTGGGAAAAGCAGAACATACCGCATTTTCGATGCCGCTCAAAGCATCGGACACAATCAAGTCTATTTGTTTCACACCGCGTTCCTTGAGGGCTTGCAACTCCATTTCCCAAGCAATCGCGCCTTCTGTGGGGTGATTTATTACCGTGAGTACCTCGCGACTGCCGTCGGGCAGTAGTCCCAACATCGTATAGTAAGCCTCCTTCGAGACGCTTCCGTCGCGACGTGTGGAACAGAACGTGGCATCGATGTAGACAGCCAAATAGTGAGGAGAAAGTCGGCGGGAAAGCCACTCTTGGATCTCCTCATAACAAGCCTCGGCCAGATGACTCACCTGCTGTTTGCTATAAAGGTGACCGTAAATGCGACGCCCTACCTCGGCGATGTCTTCACAGGAAAGTCCACGGGAATACAACTCGTAAAAAAGCAGCGTGCGCTCACGCTCCTGAGAGGATAAAATTCCAAGAATCATTGGTTGAAAAGCATTGGAACGCGTACGAGGGATGCGAAGTTGGAAACTCCAACCATGGCCCCGCCAACGACGGGGAAGGAAACCATTAACCCCAATTCGGTTTAAGGTCACCTCCTTTTTACTCAGGTTATAGCGCACAACGATTCCTTTCGACCTGGTTTTAGGCCGAAGATTCATTGTTTCACGCAAGTATGTTTTAGAAAAGTGTGAGCTGCTTCACCTCTGCTTCTCCCTCCATCTCAAACTCCATATTGATAGAGGGTTTTGTCTCGTAGAAAGCATAGGCTGCCATTCCAGCCAAAAGGTTGACAATAAAGTTTGATACACTTCTGTGGCGGGTATGAACAATCTGTGCCACGTTCTTGAGCATATCGTTGATGGTTTCGATAATGCTTCTTTTACGGAGCATAATTTTGTCGTACACATCCATTAAGCGGTTCTTCATATTAGTGCGTATTCCCGTGACGATGTGAACTCCCCTATCGAAGAGAGAGGCAAAAAGTGATTGGGAAATATAACCTTTATCGGCATATAGCTTCCCGAATAAATCCTTAGTCAAGTTGTTGAATACCTCCGGGTTACGATCGTCCACATTGGCTTTGGTGAGTGCAAAGTTGAGTAATTCTCCTCGTTCATTACACAATAGATGCAGCTTAAATCCATAGTACCAGCCCATCGTACTTTTCCCTTTATGAGCATACCCCTTGAAGACACGATTAGAATACTCACGTTTGTTTTCACACACAGGAATACGCGTCGAATCGATAAAAGTAATCCCCGTACATTCTCCCATTAAAGCCAATTTAAGGAAGAGCAAAAGGGGGATCGCCACTCGTGGCATACGTTCCACAAAGCGGGTATACGAAAGAAGGTTGGGGAAAACTCTTCTTTTAGTTCTCGACAGAGGTAGAAGAGATAAAAATGTTTGAAATTGCGAAACGTATTGCTGTGGAACAAGACAAGAATGGTAATCA
>ERZ773233.628-NODE-628-length-22681-cov-7.393043_pt1 | contig 22681 bp, 28 predicted proteins | sample MGYA00580991_ERZ773233 | MGnify/ENA primary metagenome ERZ773233 (study PRJEB29015, sample SAMEA2738178) | human oral metagenome | biome: human oral; feature: human-associated habitat; material: saliva | place: China | collected 2161 ...
TTTTATCATAGAAGCCCTTTTTTAACATTATTTACAGAGAGATTTTCACAAGCTCACTTAGCTCCACTTTTATTTGTTTTTACATCTATTCTATACAGAAGCTACAACTAAAACGCCATTCTCATCAGTCCTTAACATGCAACACTCAAATTCACCGTTTATAGTATTGTCAAATATATACCTTTTACCGTCTATAACCCGTAAACCTGTTACTGCATATCCGTCTTCACCAAAATAGTACCAGTGACTATTTATAGTTTTCCAACTTGACTTTATGTAGCTGTTGCCGGTATCTGCATACCACCAACCCCTGTCATCTCTATTCCATCCAACCTCATATCTGCTTTTGCTTTTAAGCAAACTGTAATCAGGTCTACCGTATCCGGCTATGCGTGAATTATCTATGTCATATTGCTTATAGCACACACTGCCGCCGTTTGGGATCACCTGTGATCCGAGAGAAGTATTACCCTCTATAGTATACACAACATTTCCGGCAACCTTATATACCAAGCCTATATGACAGATACGCACACTGTTTTTGAAAAATATCAAATCTCCTACCTTAGGTCTATTATGCCACTGCCCCTTATCCTTAAACCACTGTGCGGATGTAGGAGTGTAGGCACTAAAAGGACCTGTGAGTTTCAACGTTTGAGCCTTTCCAAAAGTCTTTACAAAGCACCAGTCAACGAACATGTCGCACCAGGGTTGACCCTGTAAATGAGGGTATAAGTCTCTCGCATACTTTGTATAATTGTTTTGCCCTGCATTGGCATTCTTATCATCAAGGTTGTTGGCATTCTTCTTTTCCATATATCCTACTTCGGCTCTTGCTATTTCTATTAGCTGTAGGATATTGGGATCTGTATTGTTTTGTAACATATTTACTCCTTTTGAATATGATCTTGTTTAAGCTTGTTTTAATTTCTTTTCTACTGTATCAAAACAAACTTTTTTCATAAAAAAGAGAGCCGAAGCCCTCTTTCTATTCTTTATCCTCAATCTCTATAAATTCACCTGTATTCTTCTTTAGAAAGCCCTTTACTGTAATCCATATTTTGCGGACCGGTAATCCTGATAAGGTCATATTCTTTAATACGGATAATATTTCATAGATAATATACAGTAGTGCAAAAAACTCCATCACTGTAATGTCTTGTAAGTGGATGTAACTCCTAATAGTTTCCGGTATAAAGCCAATTAAATTTACCGGGCATAAGATATCTACAAATACTAAGCATACAAGGGATAGCAACATCCCTACTTTTCTTATACCCCCATCAATACCTACACTTGAGTTAAAAGCTTTGTCCTTTGTAGCTCTTAGACTTCCAAAGATTACATCCATAACGATCATAATTATCACAAGTTGAAATAATGCATTGCCCCTAATTGCTTCAAAAACAGGTTTAAAAATATCAAAATACATACTATTTATCCTCCTTCTTTTTCGCATCGCTGTCTGTAGCAAGGTCTTCTCTGCCTTTTTCCTTTAACTTTCTTGCAACTCCCGCTTTTAGCTTTGCCATTACTTGGCTAAACTTGTACACTCCATCAATTATCAGATTAGCTATTACTTCGAATAAATGGTCCATAAAGTACTCCTTTCTTGAATTTTAAGACATTAGACTAGTACTTAACTCTACTAAAGCCAAGTCGGTTGTCTGTTGTTTACTTTTTAATTCCTCAATTTCTTTTATCAGCTGTTCTTCTTGAGTTAAAGGACGGTCAATATAGATCGGCTCTATCTTATCTCCGTCTACATCGAGTCTAACAAGATTTTTTCCGATAGGCACATCTATTTTAATAAATTTCAAACCGCCCACCGGGTCCGGAGCAACATCCATCATCTGATAGTAGATATTGCCCTGTTCGTCATATATTACTTTCATATATCTCCTTTCTGTATTTTGCATTAAAAAAGCACTTCATAATGAGGTGCTAATTTATAAACTCTATGTGATTTATTATCATTTCCGCTTCAGCATAATAATCACCTGCATCAGCTCTAGCGTATGCAAAAGCAAAACAGTGTTCATTTATATCGGAAACATCCACCTCTGCCCACAGCTGACGTCCTGTCAATCGTCCATGCTCATGAACTTCTTCTTGTTCAGCACCGTCTTGAAAAGAGATGTGTTTACCCTTATAGCTGGAATTCAATATCGTTTGATATTTATACTGTGAGTTATTTGAAAGAGTTAAGTTGTTCTTGTTGACAAAAACAACACCCAGCGTGGCAGTTGCTCTATCATTTTGCGTACTACTCTTTTTATATTTACCGCTTAAAAATTTAGCTCCAACTCTTATTTTTTTGAACGGCGTAAGATTAATACTTCTGTCAAAAAAAGTTGCAATTGAAGCTTTACCAACACCTTGCCTATTTCTATCAGAAACTGAAAATCTAATTCCACCGTCTCTGATCCCCATAAACTTATATGACCAAACATTCCAATTTGTGAATGATTGATCATTCAAAAATGACATATTTCCGGTTGCCCATACTCTACTCATCACAATTTCTTTTTCCTTGTCCGCCACTCCCGACATGAGCCTATTATCGAAAGTGGCACCGTTAAAAGCCGCTCCACCCGCTCCGTAATCGACCATTTCTCCCGACACACCAAACATATTTACACCGGCTCGAATATTAGATCCGATTAGATCGTGTTCAGCAAGGAATACCCAGTTTGCATTCTCGATCAAATAGCCGTTGCCGATTTTTAGAATAACGCCTCTCCCTCCGATTGGGTGATCTACATAATGCCCTTCATTATTCCATGCGTAAAGCATATCGGAGTATCCGCTTCTTGCCGGGTTCCACAAGGGTATACTGCCCTGTATATTTGCGATTCTTTTATCACCTCTTATGTTTTCCGGTCGAAGATCAGGCTCCGGCTTAAAAACAAGTTCTGTGTTGTTATCCAGAGCATATTTTTTTCCATCTGGAGGTTTTACCGATATCGCTAATCCTCTTCCATGACCCGGGCTATCAATTACTACTCCCTGCCCGATATCATCAGCCCTCTGGTGTGCTAATCTATAAAAAGGCACATCAAAATTATCAGTTTTTAGAAGCTGCATAGTCCCCTCGGCTGCTTCGTCATTACTGTCAGATGTAAGTGCTATTTTACCCTTGAGTACTTCGCTTCTTAACGCAGTAACATCTTCAGATTGAATTCCTCCGCCGCCTTTTTTCAACAAACAAATTGCCACTTTTACACCCCCTTCAATGCCAAAGTAAATGATACTTCTGGCTTTTTACTTAAACATTTGACCCTTACCTTTCCATCTAAAGTTTCCACAAAATCCACTCTTGAAAAAGACTTATTAAGTACCTTAATTACCTCTGCTGTTTCTGATCCTGTTAAATGTAGCCCTACGATAGGAACATCTGTAGATAGTATCCCCGGAACATCAATTTCCTGCACATACGGGGCTGTACTACTCCACTTACTGACATCTACAAAAACTCTCCTTATTTCTTGCAATGAATTCAATGTCTTTGTTATGGCATTTAAGTCCTTTGCTCCAAATGTATCACCTTGCACAGTATAATTAGTACTGTCTATAATTTCATATTTACCGTCTCCTCCCTGTATCAAAGTGTATTTCCTATTGCCCTCAAAAACATCATCTTTATAATTTGTTTTTAGTGCCATCTTACCTCCTGTTTCCTATGCTTTTTCTACCCAAAGAAAAAGACAGCCTTTGCTGTCCACTTAAAGTACTTTCATACATGTCACCCAAGTCCTTGAGTATTTTCTCTATATCATTAGCCTGATAGATACTATCATAAGTAATTCTTACCGGTGTTTGTGGTGTTGATATTTTAGTGTAATATCTTTCCCTAACCTTTTTAATATTTTCCAACAACCTATTCATTTCCGACTCAGTTCTGAAATCTTCAATGTTCCACACTTTTGTATTGATACTTACACCAAACAGATTTGCTAAATGCTTACAAGCCTCTTCTACTCTGTTCAAGTCTGTATAAGCTATATAGGCTTTATCAGTATCATTTATTAAATCATCTACAGTTCTGTCAAAGATTAAAGTATTCAATATAGTACTCATCTTATCACCGCCTCTGCTGTAATCTCGTTCCTGCTGAATTTAAAATCAAGTTTAGTAATTATTCCTTGTCTCTTACCTTTGAAAGTGTCAAGTTCAACCAAATCTCCAAGCTCATGATTATCAACCACAAGCCTACAAGATATGCTTTCATTCTTTATACAATCGTTATAGATGCGTTCAAGAACCTCTTGCATATTTTCCTTTGTAACCAGTGTGGCTTTCTTTACCTCAGCAATATTCCTATTATGTGTTACTCTATCATTATCTTTATTTATATTAAAAGTATTATGTATGTACTTTTTACCCGATAGCAACACTTGAACACCTGTTCCGCTTATACGAGCATAATTATCACCTTGTTCTGTGATAGTTCCACCTTGAATAGCTAAAGCATGCATAGGCTCACTAAACTCTATCTTTGTACTGCCTACCAAATAGCCTTTATAAAGCTCCATAGTTTCGTCACCTTTTAGGTATTCATGTACCGTGAGTTTTACGCCTGTTATTACATCACTGTGAGAGAAAGACAACTTAGTAAACAGTTCCTCTTGCCTTATCTGAGTTATGTCGGTAGTTCGCATAGGATACAGATATAAATTTCTATCATAACTTGTATCCACTACCGCTCCTATCGCAAAAGCCAACTGCTGTAACGCTGCCCTTTTTGAACAAATCGGTAAGTATCCGCTTACTAATTTATTTTCAAGTTCCGTATCTATAAAGTGCGGTATACCCTCGTCCTGCATTATAGATCCCAAAATCTGTTTTGCCTTTACTTGATCATATACACCGCCCATAAACTTCGTACCATCAAGTATACCTATAGCATCATGTGTTTCCATTGAGTACACCACATTACTTAGCTGCTTACCGTCTTTTAAGTAGAATATTCCCAGAATAGCCTCATCAAAATATAAAGTCTGCTTCTGCTTTTTCTGAAACTCAAAATCATAACCCATCTTATCCCTTACGGAATATTCCATAGTGTTTACGGATATTTCTTTTGATGTTTCATCTATTTCTACCAAGCAATCTATACTTTCAATCTCATCATCTTTAAAAATCCTTATAAGCCCCCAAGCGATCCCTGCGAGAAATACATTTCTATAAGGCTTACTTGTTTCAATGAAGGTTATAACAACCCTATTATAGAAATCTACAACACCATAGCAAAAGTATTTATAATTATCCGGACTATATTCCTGTTCTTTTAGCAAAGTATTATCTGAATACCATTTTATATTCACCTTACTACAATAATCCTCACTATAATTATTGAACTCAAGGCTTATGCCTACACTTGAAAAGTTCTTTGTAAATCTAAAATCCAAGGTAGGATAAATTGCAAATCTCCCAAAGCTGTCTGATATGCTTCTGCTTATGTATCCCATATGCTCAAAAGTATTAGTGTTTGGGGTATTTACATAAGCTCCATCAAGCTTAGAGTATCTGGGTAAACACATAGCATAATTAGGATACTCAACTACCTCTTTCAGATTTTCAAGTACCACAAAATCCTTTTTATCCGCTGAACTTATAGAACTGTCTTCTTTTGCCCCCAGTGCTATATCGTCATAGACTATCTTTAGTCCCCCGGCATTTGACATTCTTTGGTTTCTGATAGCTGACAGCCATATGTATCTGTAAGGCTTACTTGTCTGCAAAAACTCAATTTTTACAGTGTCAAAAAGCTTTACTTTAGCCGCACAAAAATATTCTAATGTTGTTGGATTGTATTCTGCACTCTTTATGATTGTGCCATCCTTAAACCAACTTATTTTTATCTTCTTTGCGTAGTCACCCGATAAAAGGTTAAATCTAAGCTGTATACCGTTGCTTGTCTTTAACCTATCATACCTAACAGTAATTGTCGGTACATCGGCAAAATTGCAATTGTTATCTGATAAACTGCTGCTGATATACCCACTAAGCCCGTAAGGTATACTATCCGGTGCGTTCTTGTAATCTCCATTTAATTTAGAATATCGTGGCAGACAATACGCAAATCCCTGCATAGAATTCTCAGCACCAAATAAAGTATCAAGAGTAGAATATGGTTTTTGATTATTCGTCTCTGTTTGTATATCCCATCTCATTATCTTCTCCTTTGTGGTTCGATCGCTATGAAATTTATTGACAGTCCGTCATAGCCCCATATATTCCCCCCTTTTCTTATCCTTAAATTGTCCTCACCTTGAGTTACATAAGCTGTAAAACTTAATGTTTCATCTCCGAAAGGTAAAACAATATTATGCTTACTATTATTTGGATTTGATATAGCTTCATAAAAATCATTATAGGATTTCATGTCATTTTCAAAAGGTGCTACTTTCAATGTATAGTTATAAAAAGTACCTATTATATCTCTATGCATGCTGTAATCCGCAACTCTTCCTGAGTTTTCCGTATCTGTTACGGCAAACTTTCTTTTAAGCTCCAGTATATTTATATTGTATTTAACACCATTAAGACTGAAAACATTCTGCATTATGCTCCTCCTACCACCACAAGACTTATGCCCTGCCTTGTGCTTTCTTTATCAAGTTCCGGTTTTAATTCTCTAACAAGGCTCGACATACTGCCTTTACAATTAAGGACAAGCTGTATAGGTCTATCTACATCCAATCTGTCGATCACATCATTTAATCTGTTTAATATATTTTCTGTACTATCAGTTTCATTATATGAAGACTTAAATGAATTTATTTCACCTGCTCTTGGCGGTATAACTTTACCAAGTGCGACATCCGGAAAATAGTTTCTTGCATTAGGTATATTAAATTCTATAGGAACACTTAACCCCGTCTTTTCAGACCAGCGTTGTATACTGTCAAGCCAGCCTTGTAATACAGTTTTTGATGTGTCTATTTTATCTTGCAACCCTTCATTAAAACCATCTACAACAAACCCGGCTATTTTCATAAAAACTCTTGAAGGGGAATGTATATCCAATTCTGATTTTGCTGCTGCAGTTAATTCTGAAGCCCATGTTCTTATTGCGTTCTTAGCAAGATGTGCAAATGTATTGATCCCTTTGGCAAAACCTTCATTTATCCTTTTAGCCATATCATAAAAACTTTTATATAACCCTGTTTCGCCTGTAGTATTAGTATCACCCCAGAACCAAGATCTGACACCATTAGCCCAAGTTTCCATAGAACTTTTTACTTCTTGATTACTTGTATTTATTTTATTTTTAAACGCATTAAGTATATTTTCAGCAAACTTAGTCCATGAAATTTCATTTACTCCCTTAGAATTTCCTTCTCCTATAAACCATTTTCTTGTATCATCCGCCCATTTTTCTATACTCGACTTATTATCTTGATAGCTTGAAGTTATTTTATTTCCAAAAGCCTTTATTATATCTCCGGAAAACTTAGTCCAAGAAGCTGTATTAATACCTTTTCCTTCTCCTGAACCTATAAACCAGTTTCTAATATTACCTGCCCAACTCTCCATGATAGCTTGAGAGTTCTTTTGTTTTGCAGTTACAGACTTATTAAATCCGTCCATCGTACTGTTAGCCCATTTTTCAGACTCTGAAGAGTTTCCACCCGAAATACCTAATTTATTTGAAAACCAAGAAACTACACCGCTCGCCCAATCTGTTATTACTGTTTGAGCACTGCTTTTCTTATTTTTTACACCTTCACTAAATCCATCTACAGTATAGCCACCCATTTCAGACATAACTGTAGACGGACTGTGTATACCTAGCAGTCCTTTTATTCCATTTATAAATGGATCCGTTATATTTTCCTTTATAAATCCGATAGGATTAAAAAACATTCTTTTTATACCAATGCAAAATCCTTCCCATAACCATTTTGCAATATTATCTAAAGTAGGTCCCAAGTTTTGCAGACCAAAAGCCTTACCTAATGCAAGAAGAAACGGCTTTACCATATTGGTGTATAACCATGTAAAAACTCCTGCAATAATATGCTTTATACCGTTATATATGCCCAATACTACATTTCCACCACACGCTTCTGTTTCACCTTTAAAGAAGTCTACTGAAGCTTTCACTCCTTGAGCCAGCAACCCCCCTATAAACACGGCAAAACTGCCTAAAGCTATACCTATCACTTCAAAAAGCTTACTTGCCATACCTGCCCAGTCAATACTCACTAAAGCTGTAGTTACGCTATCTCCAAGTTTAAACCAATCAACTTCCGCTATGAATGCAATCAAACTGTCCAACAGCCCAATAATTAAAGTTGATATAGCAGAAAATGAAGTCCAGTCAAAATTTTCTGCAAAGGAGTTAATGCTCTCTCCAAGAGAAGTACCAAATCCTGTCCAATCAAAAGTCAACGCAAAATCTTTAATAAAATTAAATGCTGTGCTTAATCCTTCAGCAAGAAGTGTCCCAAGTTTTGACCATTCTATGGTATCTATGACTAAATTTAAACCACTGGCAAGTGATTGGCTTAATTCTGTCCAGTTAAACGTTGTAATAAAACTAAATAGAGTATTAAGAACTCCATTTATGCCATCTCCTATTGCAGTTGCAAGCATTATCCAATCTATTTGTGATATAAACCCATTTAAGGCTGTACCCAATGCTACACCCAGACTTGCCCAATCAAAACCCTCAATAAATCCGAAAAGCATTGCTATTTGTGCTTGAAAATATGCACCTATAGTTATTCCTATCAGATCCCAGTCTACATTTTGTATAAGTCCGTTAAGACCTGTTGCAAAAGCGGCTCCCAGTTGCAACCAATCTATTTGAGTTAATAACAAAAACAATGTCATTGCTATAGTATTTATACCTGTCGCAAACATATTACCAAGTGCATACCAATCTATAGTTGCTACGAGAGAATTAAAAAGAGTCGTAAATGCAGTGACTATCTCTGTTATCTTTGCACCTAAATTATCCCAACTGATAAACTTTGTAAAATCCTCTATTGCACTATTTATTGTTTCTCCTAGAAACTCACCTAAACCTTTCCAATCACCGGCTTTAAAAAGTTCTTTTAATTTATTTGCAAAGTCTCCTATTCCTTTATCAATAGTAGCTGTTTCAAACAATCCTTGGGGTGTAGCTGGACCACCTCCTCCACCTCCTCCGGAATTACTGTCTTTAGATGACTCTTTTTGAAGCTGTACAAGTTCATCAAAAGGTGCAACTATTTTTTTTATTTCCTTACCTGTTTTTTTGGCTGCGCCTCCTGTTCCACCTAAGCTTTTTGAATAACCGTCATTAGCCTTTTTTGCTTTTATAAATGTAGTACTTCCACCGAGTGCAGAAAAGAATTGATTCACATAATTAAGGGCGGTTGCAATCACATTAATTAATGCATTTAAAGCCGGTACTATTGCACTAAGAATAGGTGCGAAAGCAGCTGCAAAACTATTCTTAAGATACCCCATTGAATTCATCAGACTTGAAATTGATGCTTGAGTTTCTGAAGAATACTGTGATAAATTTTGCAAGCCTTCCCTTACGCCTTGTATCACTCCTCTCATTGCCATTCTTATAAGCATAAGTTTGAACATATTAGATAATTTAAAAATACCATTACTTGCACTTCCTGCACTTTTATGCAATCCTTTAAGTTTTGAGGATAGGCTTTGTATCCCGTTCCCTGCTGCCTTTGCAAGAGATGAACCCAATGCTTTTACACTTGAAACGAGCCCTGATACTGCCTTTTTAGCAATGCTCATAGCAATTTTAGCACTATTACCAAATCTAGAAGATTTTTCTGTACTTCCGGTTAAATGATTTTTATATTCCCCTAATTTGCTGTTTATATACGCTATTCTTTGAGCATTTCTATCAAATTCCTCGTAACCTTGTCCTACTCCTGCGGATCTTAATTCATTTTGTCTTGCATTCAGATTTTCCAACACCCTTGAAAGTTCAACTATCTTAGGATTGCTAACTTTAGCATTCTCACCTATTAATTTAAGCTTTTCCGATTCTTGAGCTGTTTCTGCTTCTTTAGTTTTCAAGCCTTCCAGTTTTACCTGCTGTTCACTAAGCTTAGATGTTAGAGTTTCCAGAGCTGCCGCTTTTTGTTGATACTGAGTAGTATCCTTTCCACTTGAATGCTTTTCTTTTTCGCTAAGCCACTCTAATTCATTTCTATATGTTTCAAGCATTCTATTGGTCTGCTCTATATCATACTGTAAGCTCTTCCAAGACGAGGATCGATTACTTGTACCCATAGCATCCATTTTTTCTTGTCTGTATATTAAGCTCTCTAACTTCTTTTCTGCCTTATCAATAGAATCTGAATACCACTTAAACTCTTCTGTAGGTATCTTTTCATCACCTAATCTATTCAGTTCAGCAGTAAGGGCAGCTATTTGACTTTTTGTTTGAGTTATTTGGCTTTCTAAAGTTGATATTGAAGTAGACTTATTGAATGCATTTTCAACACTTCTTCCGGTATTTTCTATTGCAGTAGAGCAGGCTTTTGCAGCTCTTTTTATAGAGCTTACCCCATTTTTAAATCCATCCGTATTGATTTTTGTATCAAACTTAAGACTTCCGTCAGCTGCCATTAATACTCCTTTCAAAAAGTAAAGGATAGGCTGTTGACCTATCCTAATAACTTATTTAATCTATCTATTTCTTCTTGTTCCTCTTGAGTATACTTAGTTTTTATAATACAAATATCCTTATTATTTGCATAAAACTCTTGTTCCCATTTATCAAGTTTCTTACCCTTAGCCCTTTTCTGCCTAATGCCGAGTACGGTGGAAAAAATACCTTCTTCTATTTCCATAAAGTACCCCATAAAGGTCCACCAATGCATATAATCTACATGTCTGACTTCTTTACCTGCCACCTTGTTTATTGCCGGAAATATTAGTGATTCATCCTGCTCCCAATCAATAAGCTTTTTAGGATCATTCTTATTACTTTCCTCTTTCCCGCAATTAATAAACCTCTTAACTTCTGTTAGAGTATATTCCAATTCTGTATGTGGTATCAAATCAAGATTAGCTCTTAAAACTCTACGCATTAATATGTAAAGCTTTTCTGAATCACTTAAGTCGGCGTCCTCAAATGCAATTAAAGCAAGTAGTATATTCCTATAATCTGTTTCGATATTATATTCCTTGCCCTCTATTGTGATACTTGTAGGTAACTTTCCTATCATTATTCCACATCCTTTAGATATACCCTCATCTTCTTATCATTTTCTTTAGTATATTTATCAATAGCCGGCTGCATTATATTTATTAGCCCGTCAAGAACTTCTTCAAACAAATATTTCTGCCCAACTATACAAAACGGGGATTGTCCGTCAAAAATGATATCGTATACATCTGAATTAAAAATATCATTAAAGATTTTCCTCATGGTTTTTGTAAATTCAGCCACATAAGCACCTTCCTTTTCAAGACCTGACTTTGGAGTACCATCAGGATTTAATTCTATACTTTCATCCAGTGTGTAGTTTTGAAAGTCCTTTTGCACACCCAATATTCTGTTGATTATTTCAGGATCGGCAGGATTGAACCTTATGACCCTGTTCGGATCATTATTAATTTTAAAGCTTTCCTTTCCATCATTAAATGATAAATTTTTCATTTATTATTCCCCCGGTGTAAATGTTTTTGTTGCAAATACAAATTTACCTTTTACTCTATTTCCTGTAAGATGCACATTGAACGGTATTTGATAACCTGTGGTATCACCACCATAGCTTGATATTTCAATCATTGCATCTTCTTTATATGCCACATAGGTATCCGCTGCACCCGCATCTTCCCATAGATGAACTTCTACAACACTTGTCTTCAGATCATCAAGTGTCTGCCTTTCGTCTACAATCTTTTGCAGTCTCGCAAAAAGCGGATCTCCCACAACCGCATAATACGGTTCTACTGAAGCTTGTGGCTGATAGCTGTCTATGCTTACAGATGTTTCTCCAAGAATATTATTCTTAGTTTCAACATTTGCATTCATCTCAACATTGTATTCCTCAAGGTCAGTTCCTAACCTTACATAGGCTGCCGTTCCGCTTGTAGCTGAGTCTATGAAATTAGCCATAAACTTACGCTTTATTTTTCCTGTTACTGCCATCCTTAATCCTCACTTTCTATCTTATAAATAGCATATATCTGTATCTGATACATAATACCGTCATTAATTGTTTCACCCATTAATCCCATGCTCATTGCATTTTCCGTAGTGGCTTCTATAAAAGTAGTTTTTACATCTTTTCCATTAACATCCATGGTAAACTCTTCTTCCGGAAGATGTTCAAGCCAGTGGGCAAGTTCGTAAAGAAAATTACTGTTAGCAAGTCTGTTGTAATCAGTAATTGACTGCCCTATGGCATACAGAACAAAGTTATGCCTTCTTGTTTGAACCCCCAGTAAATCTTCCTTAAGTAATCTGTCACCATTGCTGGACAATCCATAATTAGTAGGCTCCGGTTCTGTAAAATCTATATGAATATCACTGTTTATAAGAAACTCCGATATCTTAGGATAAGATGTAATTTTCTCCCTCATAAAATCTATAATCGTCATATTACTCCATTCAACACTTTTTGTGCTGCTTTAAGAATATCATTTCTATGGTCTGCCTTCATACGATCAAAAAACTTCCTTCCTCTCATTGGAGCACCTATGTAACTAAGTTTCCTTGTTGTCGGTATCTTGACCTCATTCCTTTTAGCAAAAGGACTTCCGGTTGTAGGAGACACATAAACTATTCCTTCGTGCATATAATGTGCATACTTGGTTTTTATATTTATTTCTCCTGAACCTATGACAGTTGAGAGTAACATACTGTTTATCAATACCCCTGTTCTTTTGGGCATATACGGCTCCATATACCTCATACATTCAGAATCAACTATCTTTTGTATTTCTCCCATTCTGCCGATTCCTTTTTTAGATATTAACAGTTCCGTTGATTCTATATTAAAACTTCCATTAATCAAATTACCACCCCCTACTTACCGGTCAATTCATAATGTTGCACCGACTTACTGCCATACAACCTTTCGTCTACCGATACGAGCGTTAATGCTTTGTGATTTGTCTTTAGCTTAGCTATACCTTCTGAAATGGTAGCCTGAGAAGTATTATCAAACTCAAAATCAATGACACCCTTAACCATTAAGTCCTTGCCCTTTGTAAAGTTAATAGCTATTCCAAGACTACTGAGAGGTATCATAACTAATGCTGTGCAACTACCTCTTTGCCCGGTTTTAATGAATGTAGAATGTTCTACATCTTCCCAGTACACATTTTTAACTATCTGTCTTGTAAACTTTTCAAGCTTTCCATCTTTATTACATAAATACAATGTGATATCCGAATTAGTATACATATTACAGCCCCCTATAGCAAAGACCTGTATTGCCTAGCCATTTAATCACAATATCATACTGTTTTGACTTAAAAGCCTCTTCACTATCTGCTTTACTTGAAAAACCTACAGAGTAGGACCCAATTCGCTCAGATGTCTTATTTCCTGTATCTTTTGACTGTATTTCATTTTCAAATATCAGTTCAGCCAATTCACAACAACAAAATTTTACATCTTTTTGAATATCTTCTACTCCTTCAAGCCTTCCAAATGTGTATAAGTCTATTATTTTACTTGCACCTCTTGCATAGTAATTGAATCCGGCACTAATGGTCGGATCCTTACCCTGCAAATATTCATCTGTATAAAAATCGTTATCTGCATATATTCCCATCAGTGCCTCACCTCTATTCCTTTGCCTTCTTAGCCTTTGCAACCTCTGCCTTCAAAGCTTCATTCTCTGCCTTCAAAGCTTCATTCTCTGCCTTAAGTGTCTCAATGAGCTCATCACTTTTAGCTTCAACGCTTACACCCATTCCAACTTCTCTCATCCAATACTCTCCTTTCTTACGCCTTATGACTTAAATAAATTCCTGCAACCTTATTCTTATACACATCAACAAGTCCGTATTTACGGTATTTTGAGATATAAGAATCCGCATTTGGGTTGTTTTCCGGTGCAATAATATCTGAAGCGATATGCTTGTCAAATTTAATTATAGCCGGCTTATGCACGATCATAAAGTTAATATCTTTACCTGTTGCAGCCTTTTTGTAGTGCCCAAGCTCCTCGCCTGAACTCTTTCCGTCCAGCAACTCTATAACCGTATAAAATCTTGACTGCGGTACAGCCTTTTTTACCATGAAAGTGTCCAGTATCTCTCTTGACTTTGTTGTGTCAAGCGACATAACGCTATTTAACAAAGTCGGAGTTGCATACAAAATCCTGTTATCAATTGGTACTTCATCCTCATCCATCTTATTCTTTGCCTCGATAAGTGCAGACAAGAAGTCAGAAGCATTTGTGTATGTTGCCGGTGTTGCCTTTGATATTCCTGTAAGTCCGGCAAGTGTAGCAAATACAAATGCATCCGCCTCAGGGGCTACCTTCTCCCTCTGGAGTGTTGCTCCTGCCATACCGAAAGCGATGTTAAATGTTTCCTGATCATCCATAGTATCAACGGATATCTTTGTACCTCTGTCATAGTTAAATGTTGCTGTTTTCCATACAACATTTACTGATCCGTTTGTATATCCGCTATTTCTGTCATAATCACCAAGTCCTGATACAGAAATCTGTGGGTATAGTATTTCCTTTGCGTTTGCTCCGGCTCTCATCATTGTTGTGTCACTTGTCAGGTCCGCTGTGACTGATGCGTTCTTGTAGACCTCATCAAGTAGGTCCGTATAATTTTTTGCTAACGTAATATTGTTTGCCATGTTTATTTATCCTTTCTTATTTATCCGAGGTACTTAACCCCATTGCAGCCCTTAGTGACATGGTATTCGCATCCATTCCTGTACTGCTTCCTCCTGTCGGTGCAGTAGGATTACGGATAGGCTCATTACTTCCAAAAAGATATGCATTTTCCTTCTGACAAGCTTCCAGAGCTGTCTTAATGTCAGTGGTTCTATCTTTACTTAACTTAAGTGCATCTACATCAAGTAAGGCTCTTACAGCTTTCGCACTTCTTCCTCCTGCTGCATTTATAGCAGCTTCCAGAGTAGAATCAAATTGCATATCCGCAATCTTACCTTCGTATTCTGCTTTAGAGTCCTCATATTTCTTCTTATAATCTTCTACTTGTGCCTTTACTTGGTCATAGTCCTTAAAGCTTTCTATGGTTGTATTGGCTTCTTGTAGTTGTGCTTTTGTCTGCTCAAGTTCAGTTTTGACCTGTTCTACTTCACTTTTTGCCGCTTCAATATCATTACCGTTTTCCGCCATGACACTGTCTATTTGTTCCTTTGTAAGACCCATATCTTCTAAAAACTTTCTTTTCATGTTGCTCCTTTCACTACGCTTTTTACGGGTTCGCTCCCATGTGCTGACTGTTTTACGCCTAATCTACCGGCAAAATTGTATTAAAAAAGCACCCGTTAAGGCGCTTTAATTTTGACACTATTCAGATTCTTTAAGTACTTCTTGTATCATTTGTAAATATTTTTTTGATAGTTTAGTATAATCTCTGCTATTTCCTCCATCAAGTACAAACACCCCTTGGGGGTATTTGTTTTCAGGAATTTTATCTATTTCATCCCCCCACTCTTTTTTTATTTCTTCAATCTTTTCTCTTTGTTTAAGGGTTATATTTTTCTCTAGCATATTTTACTTTTCCCTCCCTATCCAGTATTTCAAATACTTTATGTTGAATATCAAAATCCGGTGTAAATTCTGCTTCTAACATTGCCTTTCTATTATATTCGGAATAGAATAATTTACTCATATCAGATGTAACTTTAACAGAATAGGTATATTCAGAATTAACAGCAAAGAGTTCCTTAATATCGGGATTGTCTCTTATAAAAACAAAATCATCTTCACCAAAAGATACAATACCATTAGATTCAGGATGGTTATGAGTAATTGTGGCACCGGTTAAATCTATTCCACCAAACATTACACTGTCTTCATCCCCTTTAGTATAGTATATATTTCCATATCTATCAATAATTATAGCATTTTCTATATCAGAGTTGCGTATTTTATCATTATAATATTCAATTGCCTTGCCTGTATTCGCAGGATCTATAGTTCCTATTTTTTCCGGAGGTAAAACACTTCCATTGTTGTTATTGCTATCTGAAGTTCCTGTTCCTAATTTTACTTCAGGAAATTTAACCCCACTATAATTATATACATTGCTGACCCTTAATCTCTCACCCTGTTGCTTTAACCCCATAGCTTTTGAAAAGTCTACATACTCCCTCTCAACCGCTTTGAGTTTTGCTCTCTTTAATGTGATTATGTCTTTATCGGCCTCAGCTCTTTCTAAAAGCTTTATATCCTGCTTATACTTTCTGATAGTTCTTTCCAGCAGCCTTTGTCTTTGTGAAGCTTCATAGGTATCAAATTCTTTGCCTTTATAATTTTTCTTTTCATTTTCTTTTTTGTTTTGCTCCTCCAACCATTCATCTGTATACTTTCTCTTTGATATACCGGGTATAAAAGGAAATATTATATGCCTGCAATTAATCCCATGAAGTCCGAGCATATCTCCAAAACCGCATATAGTCTTTAGCTGACTTTTACTGTATACCTTGCCTTGCCATGATTGGTGATTTTCAAAACCTATGCCTGTATTTCTTGCCCCTAAATGCCAGTCCACTTCTGCATAGTCAGTACCTAACTCTTTCATATTTCGTTCAGTAATACTTGAAGTAAGCTGAGAAACCCCTGTAAGCACTGCCCTTCTGACCGCTACATCTATTCTGTCTTTTCTTCCTGACGCATAATCAACCGTCCTAAGGCCGCTTTTAGTCATTTCATCAACAGTTTCATTAATAGCCTCCGTATATGTCTTGGAACCGGTAGTTACATTCATCATAGCCCTATCAAGACTTTCAGTGAGATATTTTTCTAAAGGTGCAAACATCTTTTGACCGTTTCTTATGATATTAAACCCTGTGGTTTTAGTTATATTTTCAATACTTCCCTTTGTATGCTCTTTAATTGTATTGCTTAATTGTTGCAACCACTTGTTTTCGCTGTAGGGTTTCATATCCTTACCGACAGATTTATATATATCACTATTTCTAGCATAATCAAGCTGCAATGCCTCTTTATATACTTTGTCTATACTTTCATTTACATCTGCTAATGCATCATCTATTACATCCTTTATATGTTGTTTGCCAACTCCAATATCGTACACCCTATCAAGTAAGTAGTTTATAGTTGGAGTAATTTTTTTAATGTCCTTTATCCTGTCTACTACCTCAGCCATTATATTCATTTCTAAATCAGCCATTAACCGTTCTAATGGTTTCGGAAGTTTTTCCATATCTTCAGGGGTCATGTATTATTCCTCTATGCCATCAGGTGCAGTAGGCAAGTTTTTAGTTGCTTCTTCTATTGTTTCTCCATACCACTTAGCTCTATATTCCTCAAGTCTCATAACGCCCATGGCAACATCCTGCCTATCCTGCTGTCTTTCAGTTTCTTCATCTACAAGAATTGAGTCCTTAAAAGTGCATATAAATTCATATCCCGTCTTTGTTAGTCCGTTATAAAATGCCAGTGCATATACTAAATCCTCTAAGCAATCCCTTAAGTTAGATTGTATTGCTTTTACTCTATTAAACTTACGCTTCTTTGCTATTTTTGCTTCTGTAGCTGTCTTGTCCACATCACTGACATCTGACAAATCACCATAAGACAAACAGGAATTAAACTCTATTCTTCTAAGATAAGCATTTAAGCCATTTACAATATTGCTGTCTCTAATTTCAGGGCTGTACTCTTGATATATATCATCACCGTTGCCCTTAGATAGATTTAAGCCCCTGTAAAGCCTTTCGGACAGCCTAGGCATCTTGTATGTTGTCTTGCCTTCTTTCCCTATTACCGGTGCGGCTTGCAGTGCTGTAATATCCACATGAACAGCACGCTCTCCACTTTCAAACTCCCAATCAAGTCTTGCAAATTGTGTATCGGTCATCTTTATGAGATTTATTGAAGTATCAAATACGGACACTCCACAAGGTGAATTATCAATAGTGTTTTTAATAGGATTTCTGTAATATCCAAAGTCAGGCTTTTCTACTCCGGTATAAAATACATCTTCCGGAAGATTTGCCCACTCATCTATATCCGTCAAAGCGATAGGAGAACCGATACTGTTACCGTCTGAAGACTTATAAGCCTTATTCTGTATCCTCAGTGTTTTATCTTCTTTCCATTCGTGGTATTCAAGCCTTATATAAAAAGTATTTTCGCCTACTCTCTTAACCTGTATAAATACAACGCTTGTAAGCCTATCTTTTGAGTTAAAAGCAAGCGGTATAAATCTGTCCGCTGTTATGTACTCAACCGCATCACCGCCTAAGGGTTTTATACAAAAGGATCCTAAGCCTAAACCAAGTTGCAGGTTCTCATTAAGTGCCCTGATAGACTCTTGAAATATCACATCTACTTGTTCATTTGATACGCTTGCCTCCATCTCATTAAGACATACATTCGCAAACTCCGTACAAATGCCCTGCTCTATCATCAAAGAACTTACTTTGTTATCAATCCAAGAGGCATGACCATTATACATAGTGTTCCATGTTTCTATTTTGTTTATCATAAATTGACTGATGGCTATGTCCTGCCCTATCACCTGCTTTATCGTCTTTGAAGGAAACACTTTTTTAATCACCCCTCTTATTATTTCTATCAATCTGTTAAACATCTTACTGTCCTTTTTTCTTCCAGATGCGGTTAGTCGCATATCTTACAGCATCTATACAGTGATCGTTACCGTCAGGATAACCACTTATTACATTATCTTCCTTGTCTCTTTCATACTCATAATCTAAAAACTCCTGTGCAGCCTCCGGACATCTGATATTGTCAATTATTATCTCTTTTAAAGACTGCAACCACTTATATGAGTATTCCCTGCTCCCCGGACCTTTTTCCGCCGCTCTCGCAAGTAGCCCATAAGCTTTATAATCGCCTATAGATTTATTCTCCGCACTGTCGCAAGTTATTATGTCATTGCCTGTAATGCCCATCTCTATGAGCGTATTCGCTGTCTGCTCGTTGCTCTGCTTGTTACATGTGTATTCCTGCCAAATATATAGCTTATGTTGTGCAGGCTCATAATGAACACGCACAAAAGCATATAGATCCGGATACCATCCCCAGTCAACACCGTTTAGAATGTGATCAAATTCTGCTATTTCCTCGTCTGTTATCTGCCTTATAACCACATTGTCAAATACCGAGCCGCCTGCACCGTTAGCCACGCCCATATATTCATTCTCATAAGCATCAGGGTTAGTCTCTTTTAAGAACTCCGCTTCTTCAAGGAACGGTTTGCCCAACCATTTAGCCGGTACTTGTAAGTAGTTACTTTCTATCACTGTTCTTGTCTCCTTTGGTACCTTAATGTACTTGTTAGCCCAGTTATTTGATGTCTTAGGTGGGTTAAATGACTTAAATATATAAGCAACATCACCACCACGGATTACAGACTGCTCTATCTTTCTTACTGATTCAGGACCTGCAAACTGGTCAAGCTCCTCAAACCACAAAATACCGATATAGCCGAATGGTACCTTTATAGATTTAATCTTGCCCGGGTCGTCTGCACCTCTGAAGTATATCTTTTGCCCTGTGATCTTTCGTGTGATTTCCATAGGACTGACAGTCGCATGAAACTCTTCTGTAAGGTCAAGTGCGTCTATCGCCCACAAAATTTGCTGATAGACTGAACCTCTAAGCGTATCCGCTACCTGTCTCATAACTACGGCGTGCATGTTGTCATTTCGCATTATCAAGTCTATAACTTGTAACGACACGAAAGAAGATTTTGTTGAGCCTCTGCCCCCGGGAAATACATACTCCGTATAGTTGTGTTCATGTATGTCAAACAAGACGGGAGCAAACACAGGAGCCACCATACTTGCAGGTATCCCTGTATATTTAATTGACTGTGTTTTTTCTGTTTCTTTATTTATTTTTTCTGTTTGTGATTTTAAATTTTCAGTTTTCGCTTTTTGATTTACAATCCTTTCAATCTGTTCTTCCAAATCCAAATCTGATTTTAATGTTTGACCCAATGTATCACGGATTGCCACATAAGCTTTTACATCGCCATCTAAAGCTTTCTTTATGATTGCAGCATTTACAGCACTCTCAAGTGTGCTGTCTAATCCCATAGCTTCAAGTATGGGTGTCCATTCAGGATGTTCAATTTTAGCAGTTAAAATCAGATTTAAAACCTTTCTAAAGTTCGCTTTACGTCGCCTTGTTTCTCCAGAAGCTTTTCCGCCCTTAGAATTAAATTCCCTCACTTCATCCACACTTCGCTTGTTAAACGGTATTAAGTTTTCATGCCCATTTGCCACTCACCTCACCTTCCCATCTTTTATTTTTTACAAACAAAAAAGACAGCCTGCTGACTGCCTTCTTTGTGTTTGAATTCTGTATATGAATTGTGTAAAGGAGGGTTTATGCCCTACAAGAAGTTTCTATTCACTTCTTGATGATATTAGTATACACCTTTATTTGTCAAATTTCTCCTACATTTTGTGGCATATTTCAATTAATGCTTTGGAATGCACCCTTCGAATATGTTCATAGCTGTAAGATAAGACATCTGCTATATCATTTAGGCTTAATCCGTTTATATATTTACTGCTTAAAACTCTGACATATAGTAGATTATCAAGACTGTATATTTTTCCTATAATCTCATTTTTTTCTCTGTTTAGATTTATAATCTCAGTTTCAAGTTCTGCTATATTCTCAGCGGTTACTTCGTAAAATGCTTTAGAATTTGTACTTGTTTGTACCTTTTCATCTGTACCGGTTGAAGGTATCAATAATAAATTTTCTTTCAACTTTCTAAGGCTCCTAGACTTATCATTTATTAACCCTTCCAACTTTTTTATCCTACTTAGATACTCTTTAGCGGTCATTCATCCACCCCCTTTTTAGCTTTTTAAGTTTGCGATTACTCTGATATATCAAACTCAATTTGACCGTCTATAGTCCTATCTTCAACCCACCATTTATACACCTTCTCCGCACTACTCCATTTTTCAATTGTCTTTTAGTCCTGATTTTCTTCTTTCTTCAAGCATTCTTTCAAAAGCTTTTATATAATTTAATTTGATTTTGGGAAACATTTTTTCCTCTCTAATTTTACTCTTTCTATTAGCTATAGGGCATAAAATACACCCTACCCTTTCGAATCCCATATCATAGAGCTTATTGTACTTAATATTATTTGTGTGTATATATTGCCATATCTCTGAATCTGTCCAATAATAAATAGGGTTTACTAGCATATCGCTTTTTTCTTTAGCCATTTTAACTAAAGTACAATCCCATACCGGATCCATTGTCCTTGCTTCATCAAATACTTCTTTTGTATGATCAATGCTAAAATGAAGCTCCTTATTTCTTTTACCAACATTCAATTGAAAATCAGACCTGCCTTTTCTATTATTACTTTCATGAGATCGTACACCAACCGAAACAATTCTATTTGGTGTAGACAACTCTTTGAATATTTGACAACAATATCTTACTTTTCTTGTTGGAGGTGTTTTCTTCTTAACAATCAAAGAAAACATACTAACAGTTTCATTTTGATATCGTGGAATAGTTCTTGATGTTTTAATTCCTAAGTTTTTCAACACCTGAAACACTTCTGCAATATGTCTCATTGTTTGCGGTGCGTCAACTGTTGTTGTGCTGTACAGCACTTCAAAATTAATATCGGCTTTTAATGCTAAATCTAGCATTACGTCACTATCTTTGCCACCGCTATAAGCAACAATAAGAGGTTTATTGTAGTATGTGTCTGAGATATAAGCAGCTTGCTTAAGTACTTCTATTGACTTATTTATTTTTTCTTCTAAGCTTTTACTTATTTGACTCATTCTATTTACATCCTTTACACTTTCTAAATCCGAACGATTTTTCAAATTCTTTTACATCTACTTTAGTCTTTAACATTGTCACCTACTCCTCCACTTTAGTCCAACCGTAATCAAGAAAACCGACAACATAACTATAAATTTCTTCATTCATTTCTTCTTCGTTTTCAAAATCCTTTTCGTCCAATTCAAGCACATCTTCAAGGTTTATATGAGCGGTCACTCTGTATTTAGCCATTATATTACCTGCCTTTCTTCTCCAGTACTTCGCATATTGCACTTATTCTCTTTTCTCCAAGCCCCTTTATGCCAGCAAGTGCCTCATGAACATCTTCAAATGTTAATGACCCTTTATCCGCCTCTTTTTCTCCATCCTCAAAGCCTGATTTATACATTGACTCCGCCCACAAGCTCATCTGGTGATGATCCATCTTCTTTATGTTCAGATAATCTTTCCTGTTTAACTCAAATCTCTTTTTAGCCATGTTCCCTCCTATCAAGCTTGATCATTTTCCTTAAATCGTTCTTCCAGTTCATTTAGTAAGGCCTTGCAAATATCTAATACCACAGGATACTGCTCACCTTGCTTTATCATAGATACACATTCACTTATACAGCATTCCCAATCATTATCAGACATATTTCTTACCTTGTGCTTCCATTTGTTAAACCACACATTATAAGCCGTATGTATAAACCTGCTTAATTTAT
>ERZ773233.629-NODE-629-length-22677-cov-7.273848_pt1 | contig 22677 bp, 22 predicted proteins | sample MGYA00580991_ERZ773233 | MGnify/ENA primary metagenome ERZ773233 (study PRJEB29015, sample SAMEA2738178) | human oral metagenome | biome: human oral; feature: human-associated habitat; material: saliva | place: China | collected 2161 ...
AATATATTAAATACTATGCTCGTCATACTATTAATTATTATAAATAATATATTATTTACATATTTAACTACTAGTACTCCACCTATTCCAAATAATACTGCATTTAGTAGGCATATTCTTCCATCTAAGTTATATTTCATATGAGAATAATCCCACCATCTTAGTTTAAATGCTTTCTCCATTATATAACTAGTTGTAAATTCTACTACTGAACACAATACTAGTGACATTACAAATAGTACTACTAGATCATTTTTATATGTTGATAGAAATAAAGTTATTAGAAGGGATCCTACTCCATATATTGGTACTATTGGTCCTACTAGGAATCCTCTTGTTAAATTTATTTTCTTTTGTTCTAGAGAAGTTGTGATAACTTCTAAGAAGTATCCTATTATTCCATATGCTATAAATAGTAAGAATATTGATTTATATAAATTATTAGTAAAATTAAACATACATTTTCACCAATACTGTTATAATAACTACTAAAGCTATTAATATTCTATAGTACATAAATACTTTGAAGTCATTATTCTTAATATATTTTAATAAGAAATTTATACATAATAGTCCTATTATAAAAGATGATATTATTCCTATTACAAATATTGTGTAATTAGTAGATATAAGTGTCCAAGTACTCTTATGAAGTAGTTTTAATATTGCTCCTCCTAGTATTACTGGGGCTGACATATAAAATGAAAACTTAGTAGCTGATGTTCTATCTATTTTTAATGTTCTTGCGGCTGAAATTGTTGTTCCTGATCTTGAAAAACCTGGTATTAATGCAAACATTTGAGCACATCCTATTAGAAGAGCATCTTTAAATGTTATATCATCTAATTTTTTTGTTGATTCAGATAGTTTATCTGATTTATATAATATTATACCCATAACTATTAGAGCTAGTGATATTAATATATATTTGTTTCTTACGACATTATCTACTACATCTTCTAATAATACTCCTGCTATAGCAGCAGGTATTGTTGCAGTTACTATTAGCCATAATAGTTTGCCCTCTTTTTCTTTTATGCCTGTTGTAAATCCTTTTTGAAACATTTTAATAAAGTCTTTAAAGAAATATATTCCTATTGCTAATAAAGTACCTAAATGTAGTGCTAAATCGAATGTTGTTTCTCCTGCTAGAGATAACATTCCTTTCCCTATTCCAAATACATCTCTAAATATAATAAGATGAGCAGATGATGATATTGGAAGAAATTCTGATATTCCTTGAACTATACCAAGTATGATTGTTGCGATTAAATTCATTTTTAGTCTCCTAACTTATAACCAATAAATGTACCTAATAAGACTAGTAGTATTCCAACTACTACTTCAGGTATACCTGTTGCTTTATTATATACATTTAATATTAATACTAATATTGATGCTAATATGAAACCATATATTCCATAATATGTATATATTTCATATTTTTTTAATAGATATTCTATTAATTTAGCTGTTAATACTATACCTAATAATACACCTATTCCAAATGGAACTAATATTAATAAATTATGTCCTAATAAATTAATTTTAGTAATATTAGATATTGTATTTAATATTGGCTTATAAAAACCTATCAACATAAGTACAAATGATCCAGATACTCCTGGTATTACCATAGTAGATGCGGCTAGCATACCTACTAATAGTAATATTATCATTGTAAATAAACTAACGTTATTTAGTGATACAGTATTTTCAGATGTTTGTAATAGTCTTAAAATTATTACTAGAGAAGTAGTTGATAGGAAAGATAATAAGTAGCCTACTCTAACTTTATGTCCTTTAGCTTTTTTTAATAATAGTGGAAATCCTCCTACTATTAATCCTATAAAAAATAGTGTAGTTGCGAAGGCATAATTAGTTAGAGTATAGTTTAATAATTTAGATAATATTAATATAGATAATAGCCCACCTATTCCTAAATGTAATAATAATTTAAATGATTTTTTTGGTGTTTTTAAAATTGATGAGATTGATTTTATAATATCTTCATATATACCCATAGTCATAGCTAATGTTCCACCACTTACTCCTGGTATAATATTAGCTATTCCTAGAATAAAACCTTTTAATATAAGAAGAAGATTTTCTAATTGCTTTTGCATTTACTCCATTACCTCCATTATAATAGGCACCATATGTTTTTTCCTTGATACGCAGTTTTCAATATATGTTCCTTCTAATAAATTGCTTTCATTATAAGCAAGCTGGATATAGTTTTTACCAAATGTATTATAAAGTACATAACTTCCTTTTTTAATTATATCTGTAAAGTATAAACATACTAATTGATAATTATTGTTCTCTGCAACTTTGTCTAATGCTTTTACATATTCTGGTATATCTTTTTCTATTTCAGAGAAGTCTGTTGTGAAGAATTGCCCTATAGCAAAAGTCTTTCCATTTATAGTAAATGCTTTGAAGTCATTATAAATAACATCTTCTTTAGTCATTCCTTCCATAGAAGTTCCTGCTTTAATTAGAGACATTCCATATACTTCATAATCAACTTCAGCAATTCTTGCTAAATCAGTAACTGCTTGTCTATCAATATCAGTTGCGGTTGGACTACTTAATATTAATGTATCAGAAAGTATTCCTGTTATTAGTGCTCCTGCGATTCTTTTTGGTATTCCTATACCTCTTTCTTTAAATAAGGTATAAACTATTGTACAAGTTGAACCTAATACGACATTTCTAAAGTTAATTGGAGAAGTTGTTGTTATTGATCCTAGGTTATGGTGATCAATTATTTCTTTTATTTCAGCTTCTTCTATACCATCAACAGATTGTGCTTTTTCATTGTGATCTACTAATATTACTTTCTTTGGAACTCTATCATTTAAGTCAGTTATTTTAAGTAGACCTAGACATTTATTGTTTTTATCTACTATTGGATAATTAGTATGACGTAGTTTTTCATTTTTTTCTAATACATCATCTACATAATCTGTATTTAAGAATGTTATTGGATTATATATTTTTATTATTGTTTTTACATAATTAGCTAATGATACAAGTTTTGCGATATGATATGTGTCATATGGCGTTCTTATTACATTTACTCCTTGTTCTTTTGCCTCTTCTATATGTGATTCATGCATATCTGAGTCTGATGATAATATTATTAATTTAACTCCACTAGATATTGCATATTCTATAATAGAGTGTCTATCTCCTACTATTAGAACCATATTTTTATCTAATTTAACGCTATTTAAGAAAGTTGTACTTCTATATGATGCGACTAATAGTTTACCTATTATTTCTTCATCTATTCTTACTATTTCTTCACCTTTTAGGACAGTTAATAAGTTATCATATGATGTATATAGCTCTTCTATATTTTCATTTACCATTGTTTCAGATAAATCTTTTAAAGTTATTAAGCCTGAAAATGTTTTATCATCATGTACTATAGGAAGACCTGTTAATCCTTCTTTTATCATATATTGATATCCATCATAAATAGATGCTTTTTCAAATATTTTGGCATCTTTATGATAACCTGTATCTAATATTTGTAATTTAACATCATTTAAATACTTTGGTTCTTGTAAATCAAAATATTTTAATGCATACTTTGTTTCTTTATTTATAGTTCCTAATACTCTTGGTTCTGTATCTTCACCTAATTCATTTTTTAAATAGGATAATCCTATCGCAGACATTACTGCATCACTATCTGGTTTTTTATGCCCAAAAATAAATGTCTTCATTTAATCCCTCTTTCTTATACTCACACTACTATTTTAACACAAAAAACTAGTATAAAACTAGTTTTATTTAACTCTATTGATAATCATTATAAATAAAAATGTCATGGCTACTTTTATCTCTTTTCTTAATGATACATATTTTTCTTCTATAGCACATATGTCATCAATTATATCTAATATCCACCCTTCTAAATATATTGGTGGAGATAATGTTATTGGAAACATATGAGTTTTTATTAATGACATTTCAAATTCATTTGCCCCAAAATATTTTTTAGCATTTTCGGCTGCTATACGAGGATGTTTTATTAATCTATCCCATGCATTCATATCTTTTGTTTCATTATCAAATAAATCATGCATTAAAGCAGCTCGTGTTGCTTCTTCATAGTTTAATCTAAGAAGCCTACATACTTTATATGTTTTTTTTGCTACTCTTAATAAATGTTCATATCTTGTTATTCCATGATGTGAAATATCTTTTGTCTTTTGAAATTTATCATGATAAATTATTTTATTTTCTATATCTTTATATTCTATTACACTCTTATTCATAGTATCAATTTTATGATAAATTTATATCTTAGTCAAGGAAAGTTAACTATTATTTTTTTAAATATGTATACTAGACCATTTCTTTTAATAATTTTTCTATTTCTTCTTTTGAAGCTGTATCTATTTCTTTTGTTTCTAAATCTTCATTTACCCATGAAGGTAGATTTTCATCTTTTTTCTTATAACTTCTTTTGACATTCTTTTCTGTCTTTTTTAGTGCATCTTCTACTGTCTCTATATTTAGTCTTTTCCATTCACCAGCAATTGTTTCTACATAATCTTTTTTTAGACTACCACTTGTTTTATTTAAAACATATGCTAGTAAGACGTTTACTACTCCTGGATTTAGTTTTTGATCTATTAATAGTCCTTCTACTAATTTTTTATCTCTAGCCGTTGGTTCTGCATTTTTATATTTTGCTTTTAAAAATTCATATGGAGTTAGATTTTCAAATAAACTAATAAGTCTTGCTCTTTTAGATGTATTTCCTACTGGTGATTTTAAATATTCTGGTTGTCTATTATATATTAGTGTTGGTAATGCTCCACTATTTTCAAACATATAATATTTTCTTGCAGACTGTCTTAGTGTTACTTTATCTATTAATCCTTTTTCATTTAGAGAATTTCTTACTAGTACTTGCATATCTTTTGTTTTCAAATTATATGCATATGCTAATGAATTTATTAATGATTTTATATCATCTGTAAAACATTTATCAGATATACTACTTTTTGGTATTCCACTTATCAATAAATTAAAATCTATCATCTTATTTATGTTAATTTCACCTGTTTCAAGAGATGCAATATTATATATTTCTACTGGGTTACCTGGGTGCGTATAATATATTTCATCTAATGAAGATGTTATTTCTTGATATTCCTTGGTATTTACTCTAGGTATTTTATAATATGACAATAATTTTTCATATTCATTTTTACCTAGATTATTATATAAAACTACATTAAGTACTGGATGATTAAAAAAATCAGATGCTTGAAGTGGTGAATATAATAAATATAGATAACTATTTACATCACCTTCTTTAACAAATGTCCTAAGTAGTCCAATTCCTTCTAGTCGTCTTCTTGCTTCTACTATATCATTTAATCCTAGTTGCATAGTAGCCATAAGATGATGATGTGTCAAATCATCACTTATTACTTCTAATTTTTCTAAATCATTTATTAGAGTAAAATAAAGAGTAGTTGCGGTATGACCAATAATAGGTTGATATAACATACTTATTATTTTATTATCGTTTATACTTAATATTGTTTTATTTACTACTGTATATTTATCTGCTGGTAATATTGTTATATTATTCATACATACCTCCTAGAATCATTATATACTATTTTTTGAATTAACTTAAATACTCATTTCTATATATTATTTTTTTTTGTAAGTTTTCTTCTGTTTCTAAATATTTTTTAGCTTGTTTTTCTTGAGCGTTTTTTAATATTTTTTCAAGTTATGAGCGTTTTCATTTTTATTATTTAGTTATTATGCTATACTCTATCATATAAAACAAAATATATACAAATATGAGGTAGATAAAAATGAAAAAAATATTATTAACTATTTTTTCTTTTCTATTGGTGTTTTCTTTGATAGGTTGTTCTCAAAAAAGTACAACAAAAGAAGAAAAAGTGTTGAAATTAGGTGTAGTGCCTAGTAGTAATAGCGAAAAGCTAGTAGATGACCTGACGCCGTTTGCTAAAGCACTGGGCGATAAATTAGGTATGAAAGTAGAAGTATTTACAGCAAGTAGCTATATAGGGGTTATAGAAGGAATAGGTAGTGGGAGTGTAGACTTCGGATTAGTTCCACCATTTTCAGCTGTACTTTCTAATAAACAAAGTAATACAAAAAATCTCCTTGTAGGTAAAAGTACAAGTGGTAAACCTGGTTACTTTGCAGAAGTTTTTGTAAGAAAAGATTCTGATATAAAAAGTATTGCTGATTTAAAAGGTAAGAAAATTGCTTTTGTTGATCCATCTTCAGCTTCAGGTTATATTTACGCAGGTGCAATGCTAAAAGATGCTGGTATTGATTTAGAAAAAGATATTCAATACCAATTTAGTGGAGGACACGATAAAAGTTTACAACTATTATTAAATAAAGATGTAGATGCGGTAGCAAGCTATGAAAATGTAATAAGAAAATATACTAAAGAATTTCCTACATTAAAAGAAGATGTGAAAGTTATTGCTAAGAGTGAATTGATTCCAGGTGTAACAGTAGTAGCATCTAATAATCTTGATGAAGAAACTCAGAAGAAAGTCAAACAAGCTCTACTAGAGATTCAAAATGATAAAGAAACAATTCAAATTTTAACAAATTTATTTAGCATTACAGGATTTGAAGAACCAAATAATGATGCATATAAAGCTATCGAAAAAATCTCTGAAAAAATGAATATTGACTTAAATAAAGTTAAATAAAAGGGATATTTCATATAGAGATTGAATATAGAATAGTAGCTATAGAACGCTAAAAATCAACCTTTGTTAAATAAATAACATTGTAAAATTGAAAATAATAAAAAAAGTTATACAAAAGTATTGACATTATGTTAATACTTTTGTATAATAAATATTGTTCGTTAGGAACACAAATATTTATCCACAGTAGCTCAGTTGGTAGTAGCATCTGACTGTTAATCAGAGGGTCGCAGGTTCGAGTCCTGCCTGTGGAGTAAAGTACGGCTGTGTATGCAGCCGTATATTTTTTTGTTTAAAATCTCGCTAAATATTATTATCATAGGAAAAATTATGTTATAATAGTTCATGGTATATGAACTTTTATCGAGTTGAATTTTATATAGTTTAAAAGTTGAAGTTTAAGAAAATAAAGAGAATTTTATAGGAGAATTTTATGTTTTTAGATGAGGTAAAAATATTCGTCCGATCAGGTGATGGTGGGAATGGATTAGTAGCATTTAGAAGAGAGAAGTATGTTCCAAAAGGTGGACCAGCTGGAGGAGACGGTGGACGTGGAGCCAATGTTGTATTCATAGTTGATGAAGGATTAAGAACTTTCATGGATTACCGTTATCAGAAAAAATTCGTAGCGCCAAATGGTGAGAACGGAATGAGTAAAGGTATGCACGGTAGAAAATCTAAAGATTTATACTTAAAAGTACCACCAGGAACAGTAATTCGTGATACTGATACTGGAGAAGTATTAGCAGACTTAGTAGAACATGAGCAAGAAGTAGTAGTAGCTCGTGGAGGACGTGGAGGACGTGGAAACTGTCGTTTCGCAACACCTTCAAACCCAGCGCCAGAAATTGCTGAGAATGGTGAACCAGGAGAAGAAAGAAATCTTACATTAGAATTAAAACTTATGGCTGATGTAGGTCTTGTTGGATTCCCTTCTGTTGGTAAATCAACATTATTATCAATAACATCAAAAGCAAAACCAAAAATTGCTGATTATCACTTTACAACATTAGCACCAAATCTTGGAGTAGTAGAAACAAAAGACCACAGAAGTTTTGTTATGGCTGACCTTCCAGGATTAATCGAAGGAGCTAGCCAAGGTGTAGGTCTTGGACATCAGTTCTTACGTCACATTGAAAGAACAAAAGTTATTGTACACGTAGTAGACATGTCAGCAACTGATGGTCGTGATCCATATGAAGATTATAAAATTATTAATCAAGAGTTAGCAGAATACAATATGAGACTTTTAGAAAGACCTCAAATAGTAGTAGCTAATAAGATGGATATTCCAGTGGCTAGTGAGAATCTTAAAGAATTTAAAAAGCACTTAGAAAACGATGGTGAAGAAGTAGATATAGTTGAAATTTCTGCATTCACACGTAGTAATATCGATAACTTACTTTATAAAATAAGTGATATACTTGATAATACAGATCCAAATATGTTATATGAACTTGATACTGAAGAAGAAAGTATGGAAAATAGAGTTCTTTATAAACATAAACCTAAGGATGAAACATTCAAGATTACTCGTGATGATACAGGAGCTTATGTAGTAAGTGGACCTGGTATCGAACGTGCATTCTTAATGACTGATTTCAACCGTGATGCTTCTGTTAGACGTTTTGCTCAACAAATGCGTTCTATGGGTGTAGATGATGCTTTACGTGAAAGAGGATGTAAAAACGGTGATACGGTTAAAATTCTTAAAGGTGAGTTTGAATTCGTAGAGTAGGAGATAACCACTGTGGATAAAGAAAAAGTTTATTATATAATTAGAGAAGATGTATTGCCAGAAGCTGTAAAGAAGACATTAGCGATGAAAAAAGCTTTAGAAGAAGATTCTAAATTATCAATTTTAGAAGCTTCTAAAAGGTTTGATTTAAGTAGAAGTGCATTTTATAAATATAAAGATACAATTTTTCCGATTCAAGATGTGAAAAGACAATCAATTCTATCACTATCTATCGACGTTGATGATATTCCTGGAATATTAGGTAAAATTTTATCGGTTGTTAATGAAGAAAAGTGTAGTGTACTTACTATTCACCAAACGGTACCGATTAATGCAAAAGCTACGATAATTATTTCTTTAGAGCTAAGTTCAGGTGATATAAATATTGAAAAATTAAATAAACGAATTAAAGATCTTGAGTTTGTTAATTCAATTAAAGTAATTGGTTTAAGCATGTAAAGATAGTTTAATAAATATTAAATGTAGGAGAACAGAGTAGGGAAGTCAGTTTCCTATATCTGCTCTCCTTTTTATTTTAGAAAGGTGAATTATGCAAAAAAATGATATATTCGAAGGGAAGGTTATAGATTATACACATGATGGTCTTGGTGTAGTTAAAATTAATAATTTTCCAATTTTTATTGAAGATGTTATAGAAGGTGAAATAATTGAGTTTAAGATAATTAAATTAAAGAAAAATCTTGGTTATGGGAAAGTTCTTAATATTATTGAAAGTTCTAAAAATAGAGTTGATGGTATTCCAAAAACTTCAGGAGCAAATTTAGTTCATATGAACTATGAAGAACAGTTGAAGTTTAAAAAGAAAAAAGTTCAAAATGTTATGGATAAAACACTTGGAAAAGATTCTATCGAAGTATTAAATACGCTAGGAATGGAAGACGGATATCATTATCGTAATAAGTCTGTGATTCCAGTACAAAAAGTTAATGGTGAAGTTAAGATGGGTTATTATAAACCACGAAGCCATGATGTTGTTAATATAGAGAAATGTTTTATTCAATATGATGAACATAATGTGTTGATGAATAAGCTGCGTAGTCTAATTTCAGAACTTAACTTATCTGTTTATGATGAAAATAACCACTCAGGTGCTATTAGACATATTATGTTTAGAACAAATAGTCTTAAGAGTGAAATCATGGTAGGTATTGTAGCGAAGGAGAAGTTTAATAAACTAGATGAATTTGTTGAAAAAATATCTAAATTAGATGATAGAATCGTTAGTATTATGCTGAATATCAATGATAGAAAGACTAATGTAATCTTTGGTGATAAAACTGAAAATCTTTTTGGTAAAGACTATATAACTGACATGTTAGACGGAATAGAATTCAAGATTTCACTTCGTTCATTTTATCAAGTAAACCCAGTTCAAACAGAGGTATTATACAGTAAAGCGTTGGAACTTGCAGAATTAAAAGAAACTGATACGATAATTGATGCTTACTGTGGTATTGGAACAATCAGTCTATTCGCAGCGAAGAAAGTTAAGAAAGTATATGGTATTGAAATAGTAGAAGCGGCTGTTTTAGATGCTCGCGAAAATGCGAAAAATAATAATATAACTAATGCAGAGTTTTTACTAGGTAAGAGTGAAGATGTAATTAAAAAATTAATCTCACAAAACGTGAAATTAGATGCAGTTATCGTTGATCCACCACGTAAAGGATGTGAGGAAAGTTTCCTACGTGATCTTGCAGCTATGGATATAGAAAAAATAGTCTATGTTAGTTGCAATCCAGCAACATTAGCTAGAGATATGGAAATTATGAGAGGGTTAGGTTATAAACTAGGTGCAGTGCAACCTGTAGATATGTTCCCAGGAACGTATCATGTTGAGTGTGTAGTATTGATGTCAAGAGTTGCACCCGCTAAGTAAATAAAATATAGAAAATAAAGGCTTATTCTAGGCTATCGTTAAAAGGTATCGATAGCTTAGAGTAAGCCTTATTATTTGAGAGAAAATAAGGTTGAGCGGGAACATATCCATAGCCTAGAGTTGACACTAGAGAATGGATAATAAGAAAAAATGCACCCACTGGCACCCAGCTATAAATTTGACAATTGTAAAATAGCCTAATTAACATTATAATATAACTAAGAAACAAGTATACTAATCCTCTGCATATAGGGACGTGTACCTGGTGCCATAAAGATTGGATTATATTGGGATATTCCTGCAGACGCTGAAAAACCAAACGATAAAAGAACTAAGAGTGGTAAATATATAAAGAGAGGTGATATTAATGGATAGAAGTGCTTTCATTAAGACTCTGATAGAAGTATTGAAATATGATAGAAAATACAGAACAATTGAATCAAGAGACCAACTGTTGAGGTTAATAGGTAGAGCAAGAGTAAATTTTGTTCCACAATATGAATTTGCAAATCATGGGCGTTCCTATCAACATTGGGAGATTGTGGAATTACGAGTTCCGGTTCCTTTGTTAGAAATCGCAGAAGAAAATGAGAAGATTCTAGAAGAGTTAGTAGAGTATGTATATGAGGAGTCTGATGATTATGCTTTACATCACGTTGAAATACGTCCACAGGTAATTGATACACCAGATGAAGTAACAGAGCATAATGTAGTTTTTGATGCAATTCAAGATGAAGTAATTCAGGGAATTAGAGATGCTAAATTTATAATTTGGGCAGCTGTTGCATGGTTTTCTAATGAAGCTATTTATCAAGAGTTATTAGCGAAAAAGAAGCAAGGATTAAATGTAAGAATAATAGTTTCGCAGGAAGACTCAAATATAAATATGATTTCAAAACTGAGAGAGAATAAGTTCGATGTTGTGGTCATTCCGAGATGGGGAAATAAAGGATATAACCGTATGCATGATAAGTTTTGTATCATAGATATGGACTATGTAATGCACGGATCATATAATTGGACACCAACAGCTAATAAAAATGTAGAAACTTTAGTAACTGCACTTGATCATGAACTTGTCAAAAAGTTTGCTAAAGAGTTTATGGAATTATATAATGGGATTTATTTTTAAACAAAGACAAATTTGAATTTAAGGAGAACAAAATGATTTTAGAAACGGAAAGATTGATTCTTCGTCCATGGGAAGAAAGTGATGCAAATGATTTATTTCAGTATGCCAGTAATCCAGAGGTTGGTCCGATTGCAGGTTGGCCTGTACATACCAGTGTTGAAAATAGCAAGGAGATTATAAAAAGTGTTTTTTCAGCACCTGAGACATACGCCATAGTTTTAAAAGAAACGATGCAGCCAGTGGGTAGCATAGGATTGATGATCGGCTCTGTAAGTGATAAAGGTATTCCTGATACTGAGGCGGAGATTGGTTACTGGATAGGAGTTCCGTATTGGGGTCAGGGTCTGATACCAGAAGCAGTTCGTGAGATTATGAGACATGGATTTGATGACCTGAATCTGGAGAAAATGTGGTGCGGTTATTTTGACGGCAATACAAAGTCAAAGAGAGTTCAGGAAAAATGTGGTTTCCGTTATCATCATACAAAAGAGAACGTTCCGTGTGCATTGGAAGGTGTTCTTCGTACAGAACATATAACCTGTCTCTCAAAGGAAGAGTGGATTTCAATTAAGTAAATCCTAGCTGTCGTAGAGTAAGGAGTGTACGATAAATCGATATGGTAACAGCGAAGTGCTGGTTGTGTGAGCTTGTTGGTAAGATACAGTTAATCCTCAACAGGTTCCCATACCTTTTTAGTTCTACAGATGCATTATGTTAAGTATGTTGAAAACGTAGTATAATAGATTTCAAAATAATCAATAAAAAAATTAAAATATTTTATCAAATATAATATGGAGGTTTAAGATGCCAACTACAATAGAAGTTAATAAGCAGAGTGTTGAGGCACTACTTGGTAGTGGAAGAACAAAACCATTTGTTATTCCAGAATATCAGCGTCCTTATGCTTGGACGGATGAGCAGGTTGAAACACTGTTTGAAGATTTATGGGAATTTACCGTCAGTAATGGTGGTACTGAACGCGAAGGTTCGTATTTTCTTGGAAGTATCGTTTCGTATGAAAATGATAATGGTGAACAGGAAATTATTGATGGTCAGCAACGTATTACCTCTCTGTTTTTATTGTTAAGGGCGATCTATACAAAGCTAACTAATACTCCATTATCAGAACGTACTCCAGAAGCAAACAATTTTATAGGCAAGATTGAACCTTCAATATGGCGAACTAATAAATTAACTGGAACGGTTGATTATAAGAACACTCTTTTAACATCACGTGTTGTTAATAATGAAGGTAATGAAATTCTTCGTAAAATTCTCGAAACTGGAAGAGCAAATAAAGATTCTAAAGATAATTATTCTAGAAATTATATTCATTTTCAGGAGTTACTTGATAAACATTCAAGTGATAATCCCTTAATGATTTATCAGTTCATTTATTCCCTATTAAATCAAGCTATTCTTTTACCAATAACTGCTGATACCCAAGATACAGCATTAACTATTTTCTCTACTTTAAATGACAGAGGTTTACCGCTATCTGATGCTGATATATTTAAAGCTAAGATTTATAACCATCTTGAGGGAAAAGATAAGGAAATATTTATTGAACGCTGGAAAGAGCTTGATGAACAGGCTACAGCAGCTAATGAAAGTATTCAACAACTATTTTATTACTACATGTTTTATCTTAGAGCTTTGGAAAAAGATACTAAAAGTACTACACCTGGTGTCAGAAAATACTATTCGAGTAACAAATTTGAGCGCCTTTATCAATCTGAATTATTAGATAATTTATTCGTAATGCTCGAATTATGGAAAGTAATCAATAAAGGTGAAGTGCTTGAAGATGAGAGTTGGTCATCAAATATAAAGATAAAACAAACATTAGATACACTTACTTCATATCCTAATGAATTCTGGAAATATCCTGTTGTTATATATTATATTAGTTATCGTAAGGAAAAAAATTTTGAGGATAAATTTGCAAGATTCTTAAACAAATTACTCGCTGAACTAATGACAAAATACATTCTTATTCCAACTATCAATGCTGTTAAAGGTGATATTTTGAAATTAAATTCAGCAATTGTTGTATCAGATATTCCTAAATTTGATTTCAAAGAACTAGACCAAGCTCAACTTGAAGCAGGAATCCAAAATCCTCACCGTAATGTGGTAAGAATGTTGCTTAAAACACTTGCTTATAAACATCAGGATTCATTATTACCAAGTAAATGGGAAATCGAGCATATCTTCCCTCAAAAATGGCAAACTAACTATTTTATCGATGAATCAGATAATAAAATCCGAGAGAAAATCGAGCATATAGGTAATAAATTACCATTTGAAAAGAAGTTAAATATTATAGCAGGAAATGGTTACTTTGCTAAAAAGAAAAAAGAATATGCAGCTTCTAAGATTGAAATTACAAAATCTATTGGACTTTCTGAAATTCAAGAGTGGGATTTAGAGTCAATTTCAAAAAGGGATATAAGAATTTCAGATTGTATTGTTGCAATTCTAAAAAAATGGAATAATGAGTATTCTGTCATTACAAAAGGTATTGCTTTAAATAGACCTTCAGATGAGGATTTAGCTCGTATTGCTGAATTTAAGGAAAAAGGCTGGATTTAACGATAAATTAATAATAATCGAGCATTTTTGATAAAGATCAAATTAGCTCGTCTTTACTATATATAAATGGAGGAATCTTATGCTTGGAGCAATTGTTGGAGATGTTGTTGGGTCTGTTTATGAATGGAATAATATTAAAACAAAAGACTTTCCATTTTTTAGAGAAGACTGCTTTTTCACAGATGATACGGTTATGACCTGCGCCGTTGCTGAAGCCATCATGAACGGTGGTCAGAAGGATGACTTTATTGATGCCTTTAAAAAATATGGTAGGATGTATCCCGATGCAGGTTACGGTGCAAGATTTGGGAATTGGGTTGATGGCGACGATCGAGAACCTTATAATAGCTTTGGAAATGGCTCAGCAATGCGTGTTTCTCCATGTGCCTGGACCATGGATTGTAGTTTCTGTGCACGAACGGGAGCCTGGCCGTCCAGAAGAGCAGTTGCACGACTTTCTGCAGAGGTGACTCATAACCATCCAGAGGGGGTCAAAGGAGCTATGGCGACGTCTGATGCTATCTTTATGTGTCGGTATTACTTTGGGGGCTACTGTAGTGACTACGGGCAACCAATCAATGATAACCCTATAGAGTGTAAGAAACGCATCAAAGAGCACATAGAGCAGGAGTATGGCTATAATCTTTCTCAATCTCTGAATGAAATTCGTCCTAGCTATCGTTTCAATGAAACTTGTCAGGATACAGTACCTCAGGCTATCATTGCATTTCTTGAAAGTACAGATTTTGAAGATGCAATTCGAAATGCGATTTCTCTTGGCGGAGATAGTGACACTCTCGCTGCAATCACCGGGAGTATAGCAGAGGCCGCATATGGTATTCCTGATTGGATTAAGGAAAAGACCTATACTTATCTTGATGAGCCCTTAAAGGATGTCCTCAGACGATGGGAAACTGAGGTTTTAATAGGATAATGGAACTTTATAATCTATGGAACTTTTTATTGAATTACAATGGGAATGAATTCTGAGAAGAGAGTAAAAACTAGGAAGGAACCACTATGTTAAAATCCAATAAGCTGATTTATTTTTAATTTCCCTACCTTTCCTGATGGTCCTTGTTTTGTATTCTCTTAGTGAGCATCCTGCATATAGTGATGATAGTAATTTCATTAGAAATCATGAAGCTGCTATTAAGAGTGAGATTATCGCATACTAAGCCCAGGAAAAGCAAGGCGTAAAGTCCGTGACCTTATTGCCAAATACTGCTAGAGGAGAATATGATAATGGTGGTGATGTGAGTGGCAATTACCATATCTATTTTACAGCCTATGCTGATAATAACCCAGAGAGGACGTTAAGCGTAGAATTATCGTTCCCCGATGCCAGCATTCCTCCTTTTACTCTGTTTCACCCTAACCCGTATAAAAGCAAGAGCCAAAAGATGGCCACTTGGTTTGTGGAGAATATTGAAGAATCGGAAGAAGCGTCTAAATAGAGATAAGGAAAAATAAAGATGAATAGAATAGTAGATGATCAGATAACGCTTATTCCTTATTATAGGAATGATGACATCTCTCTTCTTTGGTATCAAGATAGTGAGGTTTGCAAACAAGTAGATAATACTGATCAGATTTACAATCTAACAAAACTTCATAAAATGTATGATTACCTAACTTCACATGGTTCTTGCTATTATATCCAATATGAAGGAGTGTTAGTTGGAGATGTGACACTCCAAGATAACTCGGAACTTTCTATAGTTATCAGCAAAGAGTATCAGAATTTACAGATTGGAAGACGATGTATTTCTGAAATGATACAGCTGGCGAAAGAACAAAAAATGGTAAAGGTCTCTGCACAAATATATCCTTTTAATACTCAAAGTCAAAGAATGTTTTTGGCTTTGGGATTTCAGAAAGTAGATGAAGAGTGGTATGAATATAAGTTGATTTAGGGTAGTTGTAGATCATTTTATATATTTAAAGACTGATCCGTATTTTGTACATAAAATTGAAAATAAACTCATTAAAAACATATAAAGGAGTACGATTAGTGAAAGCATTAATTGTTTTAGATTGTCAAAAAGGAATGTTAGCTAGAGGGGATTTTGGCCTGCTTCGAGAGAATATTTTGAAGTTACGAGAGATGTTTAAAGCAAGCTCGGACCTCATTATTCATACACGTCATATTGATGAGAATGAGGAGAGTATTATTTACAATGGCGATGAGCGAGGAGAGCTTGACGAAGAGCTTTCTGCGGATGCGGATTTTATCGTAGAAAAAGACTCGCCAAATATTTTCCAGAGCGAAGAGTTGAAGGCGATTCTTGCGAACCATCCGGTAGATGAAGTGGTGATTACGGGACTCAACGCGGAATATTGCTGCTTATTTACTGCCATTATCGCGTCAGACAGAGGCTATAAGGTGACTTATATTGAGGATGCAACGGGAAGCGTCAATGACGGCGACACTTATGAAATGCCAGGGCTAGACCTTGTTGACTTCGTTGGCTGTGTCTTGGATTGGTCTGGGCAAGTCGAAGTCCTATACTTCGATGAGTTCAAAGAGAGAGCGTAGCAGTTATTTTGTGCTCCAGGAAGAGTCGATAAAAGAATGATAAATAGAATAGAAATCAGAAGCAGGCAAATGTTACTTTGCCTGCTTCTTTTTTGTTTAAGGATGGAAAGCGAGCTTGACATTTTGCTAGAAAATAATTATATTATATGTAAAGTAAACTTTCCATTTTGAGAGGTGATTGAATGTGAAGAATAGACTTGAGGAAATTCGAAAAGCAAAAGGAATCACACAAGAAGAACTAGCGAATGCGCTTGAAGTATCTAGGCAGACGGTGGGGTCTTTAGAAAACGGAAGATATAATCCGTCCATTATATTGGCATTTAAAATCGCAAGGTTCTTTGACGTTTCGATTGAAGAGGTATTTATTTACGAGGAGGATCAAAATGAAGACGAATAAATTGTTGTATTTAGGATACTTAGTAGGGATTTGCAGCTTACTGGCAGTATTTACACTTAACTTGAATGAAGTGGTTAGAGTGTTATTGATTTTTGTTTTTTCCATCAGTGTATCTGTTTCATATGTAGAGATGACGCACTACAAACTGCTGGAAACGGATCGCGATTACAAAATTAGTATGAATGATGAACGAAATGAAAAAATCAGAGATAAAGTCAATGCAACGATGTCTCCAATTCTAATGCTTCTGATGGGGATTATTGCAGTTATCTGTATTTCAGTAGAGGCATATTTGCCGGCAACTCTTTTAACAGTTTCACTTGCATGTTCTCCTGTTATCATGCTGTTTATTAGCAAGTATTACGAGCGAAAATATTAGACCGCTATCGAAAAAAGGCTCCAATAATATACATTTTGCCATTGAAGCGGCCAAGGGAACATGAGATAATGGGCTAAGACAGTCATTTTTGATTAAAGATATAAATAATTTTGTAATCGCAATCATATACGAGTTGCGACTTTGGAGGAACGATATGGATTATCAAGCAGTACGAAAAAAATATACGCTCTATACGAGAGTTGCGGGGATTTTGACAATGGTCCTTATTCTTTCCGTCGCGTTCGCAGTCAGTGACATTCCGATGCGAACATGGGGCGTCCTTGTGATTGTCGCCGGGTTAGCTCTTGCCATCTATTTGATTAATAAATGGTATTTAACCACTGTAGCGAAATTACTGCATACGGATTTGGATTTAGCATCGTGGGAACAATATATCGAGACGAATAAAGAGGCCAAAAGAGCGGTCCTTCGATTATCCTTGGCGTACATGACAGGGGACTTCGAGACGGCGATTCGAAAGGCCAAAGAAATCTTGAGTCAGGACGGACTTCCACCACAATACCGAAACGTCTTGCAAAGCTATTTAATCCGTTCAGTCGTACTAAGCCAGCCGGAGTTGAGCCGAGAAGAGCTGGGGGAGATGATTGGTGAACTGACGATAACAGACCCTACGCTGGCCGAGAAGACGCAAAAGATGAGTGTGGCTCTCTATGACTTAACCATCGCGCACGAGAGCAACGACTACTTCGAAACCTTAACGAACGAATACAAGTACCCACAGCTAGAAATCATCTACTACAAGGCCTTGAACTCTGCAATCAAAGGCGATGCGGTGCGTGCCAACGAACTGCTTAGCCAACTTGCTGGTGAAGATGAGAGGTTGTATGTCGTGAGGATGGGGAAAAATCTTTTAGAAAATAATTAAATCATTAGTTAGAGATATTTAGGAGGATTTTGAATGAAGGGTTCAGAAGCTAAAATGACCGCTTTTATGGAAGGTGCGGATAAGCGCTATGTAATTCCGGTTTATCAAAGAAAGTATGATTGGAAAAATGAAAACTGTCGTCAGCTATACGACGACTTAAAGAAGATAGTGACAGACGGAAGAGAGAACCATTTCTTTGGCAGTATCGTTTCTGCGGTAGTTCCTAATGGAAGTAAAATTGAATATCATATCATTGATGGACAACAGAGACTAACAACCATAACATTATTACTATTAGCTATCCGTAATCTAGTTGCTCAGGGAAAAGTAAAGACAGACGAAGGGAAACTTGATGAACAAATCAGCCAACGTTTTCTTATTTCTCCATGGGCTAATGATGACGATAAGATTAAACTTCGTCCAGTAAAGAGCGATAGAAGTGCACTTGAAAAATTGTTTGGCGACGAGGAAGATTATGATTATCGTTCAAATCTGACGATAAACTATCTATTTTTTCGCGATATGTTGCTTCGAGAAGAAGTATCTGTAGCAGACTTATATGCAGCTATTGGAAAACTCGAAATCATCAGCATTACTCTGGATCAAGGGGATAATGCACAATTAATTTTTGAAAGTTTAAATTCAACAGGATTAGCTCTAACTGAAGGGGATAAAATTAGAAACTATGTTTTGATGACTCTTCCAGCACAGGAACAGACAAAATACTACGATACTTATTGGAGCAAGATTGAGAAATGCACTAAGAACGACGTAAGTAGTTTCATAAGAGATTATTTAAGTATCAAACAGCAGATTACTCCTACAGTTAATAATGTTTATAAGGCTTTTAAAAATTATACAGAATCTATTTCTCTTCCGATTGATTCAATTCTAGAAGATTTACTTTACTATGCAAGATTCTTCGAGAAATTAATTTCTGGTAAGAGCGGATTAGGAGATAAAAAGCTGGATGATTGTTTATATCGTCTGAATCGACTTGAGATTGTAGTAACACGTCCGTTTCTAATGGAAGTATTCAAACTGAATCAGGATGGGAAGTTAACGAATGAGGATGTATTAAGAATTTTCCTGATTACTGAGAATTACTTATTTAGAAGAAATATCTGTGAAGTACCAACGAATGCATTAAATAAGATTTTCTTGACGCTTAACAAGGAAATTATTCGCTATGATAATACGGCAGAAAAATATGTTTCGAAATTTATTTTTACTTTGCTTTCGAAAAAAGAAAGCGGACGTTTCCCTAACGATGAAGAGTTTAGATTAGCGCTTGCTGAAAAACCAGTGTATTTGATGCGCGGCAAGTATAAAGGGTACTTATTCGAACGGTTTGAAAATTATGGAACGGTTGAAACGAAAGATGTTTATACGCATTTGGATAATAATGTGTATACAATCGAGCACATTATGCCACAACATTTAACTCCTGCTTGGGCTGAAGAGTTAGGTGATGATGTGAAAGAAATCCATGAAATCTGGTTACATCGTTTAGCCAACCTTACATTGACTGGATATAACCCAAACTTGAGCAATAAGACTTTTATTGAAAAGCGTGATGCAAAAGAAGGCGGGTATAAAACTAGTGGTTTAAGAATGAATCAAAAGATTGCCACAAAAGAATCATGGGGGTTGGAAGAGCTAGAAGAACGTAGTAAAGAAATGGTAGATCTTGCTATGGAAATCTGGACTTACCCTGAATCAAACTTTGTACCAGTAGAGAGAGAGTTTGATTCTTGTACTTTAGATGATGAGAATTATGACATTACAGGTAGAGATATTGTTAAATATAGTTATTTAACGATAGAGCAGCCCGTAACAAGCTGGATTGATATGTTTGAACATGTCATTAAATTCTTGCATCAGAAAGATAAGTCGGTATTAATGCCTATTGCATATAGCAGAGAAGGAAATTCCGATTTATCTTCGTATATTTCAAACGACGAGAATGATTTACGTAGCGCGTTGAAGATTGATGAGAATCTATTCATCGAAAAGAACACTAGTACCGCATTGAAGATGTCCATTTTGCGTAGAATTTTTGCGTTGTATAAAGTAGATCCGATGGATTTAGTATTCTTTCTTAAAGAACCAGAAAAGAAGAATGATATTGATGATGGACGAATAACCGCAATCGCAGACCTTTTTAAAGAATGGGCAGAATCAAAAGAGAATATTCAACCTGATTTGAAGCGAAGTAATCGAACATTTACGAGATTTACAACGAAAGGGATGAGTGCTATTCTGCCGGATATTCCAAACGCTCCAAGTGGATGGAATACGGATAATCATTATTTTTATGAAATGGTCAATAGAAATGGGGAGACATCTTATATTCACCTGGCTATCAGTTCAAAAAATAGCACACCTGAGTTCAAATCGATTTGCGACAAGATTAACGAGTATTATCCAGCCAAGAAAGGTAAAGAAGATTGGCAGTGGAGAATTCCGTTTAAGACTTCAAAAGTTCAACTTGGAGAGAGCCTAGATAAGGAAGAGGTATTTGCTAAATTAGATTCTTGTCTTCAGGAAATCTTCGAATTTGAAGTGGACTTGGCTAATAAGTTGAGCCAGTCAAAAAAAGAAGAAAAACTATAAAACATAAAAGTCAGAGGTTAGATGCAAGCTACCTCTGGTTTTGGTTTGCAAAAAAATATACCTTGACAAAATATTTGTCAAGGTATATTATATGGTCATAAGGAGGCTCTTGAGATGGAAGAAATTCAAAGAATGCAAGATAATTTATTGTTAATAAGACGAACAGTGGGATGGACCGCAGAAGAATTCGGAGAGCAAATTGGGGTTACTCGTCAAACGATAAATAATATTGAAAGCGGAAGAAACAAATTGACCAAAACTCAGTATATCGCAATGAGAAGTGTTCTAGATGTTGAGATTGCTAAACACCCAGAAGAAACTGAAATGCTAAGAACTCTTTTAGATATGCTAGTAGATCATCCTGAAAATTATTCCAAAAAGGATTACGATTATTTGTTAGAAAAAGCAAATATGATGTCACCTTCTATACTAGCAGGGACATCGACTCGAGCAAATGTTTCAACAGCATGGATGAAGGATGCTAAGAAAATTGGAGTAATTGTTGCAGGGCTTGCAGCTTTCCCATTTGCAGGGGTTCCCGTTGTAGGTGCTGCAATTGGTAGTTGGTTAGCTAAGGCAGTAAAGAGTACAAGTAAGAAAAAATAAAACAATTTATTTAATATAAAAATAACTAATAAGGATGTATAAGTAGTCTAAGTTTATTATCTAAAAATAAATGTTAGTATAGGGAGGATAAAAAATGAAAGTATTCATATTAACCGTATTAAGTGTATTAATTTTAGTTGCAATTGTGAATTATAAAACAAAATTCTATTGGAAATATCAAGCAAATATTAAGTGGAAAGAAATCCAACCGGATATTAAAGAGCTTCAGATGTTGCATAAAGATTATTTTCAAGATTTGAAGGGAATGGGAGTCTTAGATAACCTTCTTTTTAAAACTACTAAAGCTAAATTTAATAAAGTTAAAGCTAATTATTATGACTATGTAGAGTTCTGCAAGAGTAAAAAGATTCCGTTAAGTTCAGAGCAAGAAAAAATTGCTAGTATGATTGAAGAGACAGAATGGGCAATTATGAACCCAAAAGAATTAATCAATAACTTATTAAAACGCGCTCAAAAAAATTATGATAAAGAGTATGAGAGTATGATGCTTTCAGGAGAAGGTCTCCTAGAAGAAAGACAAAATTCTATTGCCCTTATCTCGGAAATTGAAGAATTAATTAATACTATTGCTCAAAGACCTAAGTCATTTGATGTCGCATTAGAAGAGATAAAAGTTATAGATAAACTGAGAAAAGACTTTCTGCAGACGCTTTATGAAGAAATTGAAAAACTTAAAGAACTTTTAGAATTATTAGCTCCTTTTGTCGAGGATACTACTGCTTTAGGGCGATTGTGGGATTTATCCAAAGGAAACTGGAAGCAAATAAACTTTAATCTTCTTCGAAAGTATGGAGAATTACTTACTCAAAAAAAAGAATTATTAGCTTTAGCAGAAGCTTTGGGCAGGTATCAGAAAGCAGAAATTTAATATAAAGAAGAGGCCTATCCTAATTGGAAAATTATCCAACAGTTCAAGTATAATCATTCAGGTAAATCTGAGCTCATAGGTATTACAGAAAGTGATGATCTGAATCATTTACTACCCACAGAGCTGTCACTGTTTAGCGATATAGAAACTGAAAATATCTTCTATAAAAAGTTTTCAGAAAAAAAACTACAAAGCTATCAGTTTATTAGCAGAGAGAGTTATAAAAAAACAGAAGCATTTGAAGGCAAACGTCA
>ERZ773233.630-NODE-630-length-22654-cov-7.167353_pt1 | contig 22654 bp, 16 predicted proteins | sample MGYA00580991_ERZ773233 | MGnify/ENA primary metagenome ERZ773233 (study PRJEB29015, sample SAMEA2738178) | human oral metagenome | biome: human oral; feature: human-associated habitat; material: saliva | place: China | collected 2161 ...
CAGCTGCTTGGCTTTCAGTCAAACCAACTTGTGAAAGTGCAGGTGTGATGAACATGGTGTTTGGTACATTGAGACGGTCTTCAAGTGTGTAGCTGCCATCTCCAGCAAGGTAGCTGTAAACAACACGGAAGTCATCAAGTGAAATGTAAGTAAATTGAAGGCCACCGTTGACATCTCCAACTGCAAAGACACCAGGAACGTTTGTTTGACAATGTTTGTCTACTTTAATAGCACCACGTTCAGTTAGTTCAATATCTGTATTTTCAAGTTGAAGTGGTTCTACATTTGGTTTACGTCCAGTTGCGTAGAGAAGGGCGTCAAAACGGTAGGTTTCATTCTCTGTCACGACAAGAACTTGGTCACCATCGTTTTTGATTTCAGTAGTATGGATATTTTGAAGGAGTTCAATGCCGTCTTCTTCCATGTATTGTTTAGCAAGAGCAGCAATGGAAGGTTCTGCGCGAGGTAGGAAAGTATCTAGAGCATCCAAGACTGTTACTTTGCTTCCGAGTTTATTGTATAGACCAGCAAACTCAAGACCGATATTTCCACCACCAAGGATTCCGAGTTTTTCTGGTAATTGTTTCAAGTTTTGGATACCAGTTGAATCAAAGACATTCTTGCTAGTAGATAGTCCTGGAATAGGCAAAACGTTTGAAACAGCACCAGTGTTGATGACGATTGTTTCAGCAGTTAGTTCTTGTTTTTCATCACCAGCTTGAATTTCGATGACTTTATTAGAAACAAAGTGGGCTTCGGCATCAATGATATCAACTCCAGTACCAGCGATAGTAGCATAGTTTTTACCATTGAGGCGGCTCGTAATTGTATTTTTTGTTGCCATAACCTCGTCAAATGACAAGTCCTTTTCTGCGGCAACTAACAAGGTTTTAGTTGGAATACAACCGATGTTGATACAAGTTCCACCGTACATAGCCTTGTTGCGTTCGATAAGGGCAACTTTTTTACCAGCTGAAGCCAATTTACCAGCTAGTGTCTTCCCAGCTTTACCAAATCCAATAACGATTAAATCATATGTTAACATTTATAGTCCTCCTATTCGAATTTCATTCTAGCACAAGAAAAAAACTTTTGCACAATTCTGCTACGCTTTAAAAAAGTTTATGAAATAGTGGAAATTTTAGCTTCATTTTCTCAGAAAAATCGTTTACATGACTTTATCGATGGATTGGGCTATCTTTTGCTTCGGTCTTGTGTTATACTAGATAGGTTGCAAAGAAAACAGTACTTTTCTTTTGTGGAAAAGAAGCAACACGATTTTATATCCAGTATATGAAAATACGTCATAAAAAGAAAAGTATAAACTAAGCCCTATAGGGTGGCTTCGCACCACCTTTAGAAAGAAGAATAACGTGAAATTTAATGAATTAAACTTGTCTGCTGATTTGCTAGCAGAGATTGAAAAAGCTGGATTTGTAGAAGCCAGTCCCATCCAAGAACAAACGATTCCCTTGGCCCTTGAAGGCAAGGACGTTATCGGTCAAGCTCAGACTGGTACAGGAAAAACTGCAGCCTTTGGCTTGCCTACCCTTGAAAAAATCCGTACAGAAGAAGCGACTATCCAAGCCTTGGTGATTGCTCCAACTCGTGAACTAGCTGTCCAAAGTCAGGAGGAACTCTTCCGCTTTGGTCGTAGTAAGGGAGTCAAGGTCCGTTCAGTATATGGCGGATCAAGCATCGAAAAACAAATTAAGGCTCTTAAATCGGGTGCCCATATCGTGGTGGGAACTCCAGGTCGCCTCTTGGACTTGATCAAACGCAAAGCCTTGAAATTACAAGACATTGAAACCCTCATCCTTGATGAAGCGGATGAAATGCTCAACATGGGCTTCCTTGAAGACATTGAAGCTATCATCTCCCGTGTCCCTGAAAGCCGTCAAACTCTTCTTTTCTCAGCAACTATGCCAGATGCTATCAAACGTATCGGTGTTCAGTTTATGAAAGAACCTGAGCATGTGAAGATTGCTGCTAAGGAATTGACCACAGAATTGGTTGACCAATACTACATCCGAGTTAAGGAGCAAGAAAAATTTGATACCATGACTCGTCTTATGGATGTGGAACAGCCTGAGCTTGCTATCGTATTTGGTCGTACAAAACGTCGTGTAGATGAATTGACTCGTGGTTTGAAAATCCGTGGCTTCCGTGCAGAAGGAATTCATGGAGACCTAGACCAAAACAAACGTCTTCGTGTCCTTCGTGACTTTAAAAATGGCAATCTTGATGTTTTGGTTGCGACAGACGTTGCAGCGCGTGGCTTGGATATTTCAGGTGTGACCCATGTCTATAACTACGATATTCCACAAGATCCTGAAAGTTATGTTCACCGTATCGGTCGTACAGGTCGTGCTGGTAAGTCAGGTCAGTCGATTACTTTCGTATCACCAAATGAAATGGGCTACCTCCAAATCATTGAGAATTTGACTAAGAAACGCATGAAAGGTCTCAAACCTGCAAGTGCAGAAGAAGCCTTCCAAGCTAAAAAACAGGTAGCTCTCAAGAAAATTGAACGTGATTTTGCAGATGAGACTATCCGTGCCAACTTTGAGAAATTTGGTAAGGATGCTCGTAAGCTAGCTGCCGAATTTACTCCAGAAGAATTGGCAATGTATATCTTGAGTCTGACTGTTCAAGACCCAGATAGTCTTCCTGAAGTGGAGATTGCACGTGAAAAACCACTGCCATTTAAACCATCAGGTAATGGCTTCGGTGGTAAAGCTAAGGGAGGTCGTCGTGGAGATGACCGTCGTGATAATCGCCGTGGAGACAACCGTCGTGGTCGTCGTGATGATTTCAAAAAAGGAAGTCGTGGCAATGATCGTTTTGATAAGGAAAAACGTTATCGTAAGGATAATAAAAAACCACGCAATACTTCAAGTGAAAAGCAAACAGGCTTTGTTATTCGTAACAAGGGCGATAAATAAGAAAAAGCGGTTCAAAATGAATCGCTTTTTTATATAAGGAGACCGAATGGAAAAAGAAAGATAAATAAAATAGATATATTATCTTCTTGTAATATTATAATACACAAAAATAGGGAGCTTGTCAATAGAAAAGAAGCAATTTAATTAAAAATATTCTTGTTTTTTTAAATTGCAATTAAATAAGCAATTTTCAGATAATAATTGAAAATTCAAGCTGTTTATGTTATAATGATAGCGATTAAATTCGAGGTGAAAAATGGCACATTTATTAGAAAAAACTAGAAAAATTACTTCTATCCTGAAGCGCTCAGACGAGCAGTTGCAGGAAGAACTTCCCTACAATGCGATTACCCGTCAATTGGCAGATATTATTGACTGTAACGCCTGTATCGTCAATAGCAAGGGACGTCTCCTTGGCTATTTTATGCGTTACAAAACCAATACAGACCGTGTAGAGCAATTCTTCCAAACTAAAATTTTCCCAGATGATTACATCCGATCTGCGAATTTGATATACGACACAGAGGCCAACTTACCGGTCGAGCATGAATTATCTATCTTCCCGATTGAGACTCAGGCTGAGTTTCCGGATGGCTTGACGACCATTGCGCCTATCCATGTTTCTGGGATTCGTTTGGGATCATTGATTATTTGGCGAAATGATAAGGAATTTGACGATGAGCTTGATTTTAAGATTGTAGGTTCAACAGAAGCAGACTCACTTGCAGGTAAGATAAGCAATGAATCGCCACTCGGTAAAGCATTACTTGGTAAAAAAATCGGAGAAACAGCAGTTGTAGAGACACTTGCGGGTGTTTCAGAATATATGGTATTGGAAATACAAAGAGTATCTTAAGGAGGAAATATGGCAAATAGCAATGAACCAATGACAACAGAGGACCTGAACCATATTTTAAAGGCAAGAAGAGATAAACTTGCAGAGTTACAGGCAGCAAACAATGATCCTTTCTTTATTACAAAGTATGATGTAGAAAAGCATAGTACAGATATAAAGGATAATTTTGAGGAATTAGACGGAAAAAGTGTCAAGATTGCAGGTCGACTTATGTCAAAGCGTGTCATGGGTAAGGCATCATTTTGTCATGTACAGGATTTAAAGGGAAGAATACAGGCATATGTAGCAAGAGATTCTGTAGGCGAGGATGAGTACAAGGCATTCAAAAAACTTGATATCGGTGATATTGTAGGTGTCACAGGTGAAGTGTTCAAGACACAGACAGGAGAGATAAGCTTACACGCTACAAAGGTAGAGTTGCTTTCAAAGAGTTTAAAGCCGCTTCCTGAGAAATTCCACGGACTTACAGATACAGATACAAGATATCGTCAAAGATATGTGGATCTTATAATGAATGAGGATGTTAAAGACACATTTATAAAGAGATCAAAAATAATAACAGAGATCAGAAAGTTCCTTGACGGTCAGGGATTCATGGAAGTTGAGACCCCTATGCTTGTAAGCAATGCAGGCGGTGCGGCCGCAAGACCTTTCAATACACATTTCAATGCATTAAATGAAGATGTAAAGCTTCGTATTTCACTTGAGCTTTACCTTAAGAGGCTTATTGTAGGTGGTCTTGAGAGAGTATATGAGATAGGTAGAGTGTTTAGAAATGAGGGTGTTGATACAAGACATAACCCTGAGTTTACACTTATGGAGCTTTACCAGGCATATACAGATTATCACGGTATGATGGATCTTACAGAAAATATGTTCAGATACCTCGCAGAGCAAGTTTGCGGTACTACCACAATACCTTACGCCGAGGCAATGATTGACCTTGGAAAGCCTTTTGAGAGAATTACAATGGTTGAGGCTATAAAGAAGTACTCAGGCATTGACTTTGACCAAATAGAGACAACAGAAGAAGCAAAAGCACTTGCAAAGGAAAAAGGTATTGAGTTTGAAGAGCGTCACTCAAGAGGCGATATCATCAATCTCTTCTTTGAGGAGTTTGTAGAGGAGAAACTTATACAGCCTACATTTGTAATGGATCATCCTATAGAGGTGTCACCACTTACAAAGAAAAAGCCAAGCGATCCAAGATATGTAGAAAGATTTGAGCTCTTTATCTACGGTAGAGAGATGGCAAATGCGTACTCAGAGCTTAACGATCCTATCGACCAAAGAGAGAGATTCCAGGCACAGGAAGAAGCATTTGCAGCAGGAGATGAGGAAGCAAATCATACAGATGAAGACTTCTTAAATGCTCTTGAGATAGGTATGCCGCCTACAGGAGGTATCGGCTACGGTATCGACAGACTTGTTATGTTGCTTACAAACTCACCTGCAATCAGAGATGTATTACTCTTCCCTACAATGAAGAGCCTAGATAAGCCGGCTAATGCAGGAAATGAAGAGACTTCAGATTCAAATACAGGTTTCTTTACACCAAATGAGAAGATAGATTTCTCAAATGTAAAGATAGAGCCACTTTTTGAAGAGAGTGTAGACTTTGAGACATTCTCAAAATCAGACTTCAGAGCGGTAAAGGTAAAGAACTGTGTTGCAGTTCCAAAGAGCAAGAAACTTTTACAGTTCACTCTTGACGACGGAACAGGCAAGGACAGAACAATTCTTTCAGGCATTCATGAGTTCTATGAGCCGGAGGAACTTGTCGGAAAGACACTTATAGCTATAACAAATCTTCCGGCAAGAGCAATGATGGGAATTGAATCATGCGGTATGCTCTTGAGCGCTGTAAATGAGCTTAAAGAGGGCGAAGGTGAAGAGCTTCACCTTATAATGGTAGATAATCATATACCGGCAGGAGCTAAGTTGTACTAATTAAAGAAAATATGATTAAATAAAAATGTATAAATGAAGCGGATGGGAGGATACTTCCATCCTTTTTTAGTGTGATTTTATAATTATATCTTTAGTCAAGTCGTATATATTATCGGTAGAAATGGGATATGGCTTCTATCATTCTAAAATTAAGAGATAACGTCATTTGATAAAAAATCTCGACTGAGTATTATGCGTGTGTTAAACTAAAAATACTAAAAGTAGAAAAAATAACTTTTTGGGATAGTATGGTGAAGTTTATGTGGCAGAAAGTAAAAGTAAAAAAGAAGTATACTCTTAGAAAAGAAATGACGAGTCTTATGTTACGAACATCAGCATGTACTCTTTTATCAGCTGTACTGGCTATTCTTTATGTGTTCTTTTCATTCTTTTTTCAAAAAACGCAAGAAGACATAGAGTACGTTTTAAAAAGTACAACTCAACAGTATCAGTCTCACATGCAGTTTATAGCAGATGGAGCAATATCTATTCGACATAACATATTACTGGATGATTTCTTTGAAAATAATGGATTTGATAGAAAAGTGGTAGAAGAACAACTTTCGTACAGTATGGAGTTATTTGCAGATAGAAATAGAGTAAATCAACAACTTCCTTTTGTTACAAGTTTATATTTGTTTAATAATAATGATCAATGTATTAATGAGCATTATTATGCCACAACACTGGCTTTTGAAATGGAAGAAGAAAACAAATACCGAAGTATGCAAAGATGGTTTAAAGCAGATGGTAATAGATATGCTTCGGTAACAGATAAAGAGAATCTGAATGTACTTTTTAGAATTTATGATGATGAAATGGAAGAAAAAGGAATCGGTATAGCTCAAATTAGTTTGGAAGCAATAGATGCTGTATTTGAAAATGTAAATAATTATAAAGCCGGTTCGTGGATGCTTTTATCAGGCAATGATTTTCTGCTTTTTCCGGAGGAAAAAGCAGAAAGAATGTATAAACTAAGTAAAACAGAAGCAGTTTGGTCGGGAAGGCGAAATATTGGAGGAGAGAAAGTTATAGGATATGCGGATGTCTGCGGTTTTGACATTCGATTAATTACAACGGTAGATCAAAGTAATATTTTTTCAATACTTCGTCCTACATTGATTATTTTTTTGATCGGATTGGGAATAGTTCTGGCACTTACATTTATTGTAGCATATGGAGTCAGTTATAGATTTACGAAGCCTGTCACAAAAATGATTTCAAGTATACAGGCATTTGGTAAGCAGGAACTTAATGCAAGAATAGAGGATTCATCTATTCAGGAATTTCATGATATAGGAACTGTGTTTAATGAGATGGCAGACAGGATAGAATATTTGATTACAGAAGTATATGAAAAGCAATTAATAGCAACCCAATCCAAAGTGAAATATCTTCAATCACAGATAAATCCGCATTTTCAATTTAACATATTGGCAATGCTTAGTCTTAAGGCAAAGATGGCGGGAAATGAGGAGCTGTATCAAAGTTTGAATGCCTTTTCAAAGCTAATGCAAGGGAAGATCTTTCGTGAAAAAGAAATAAAGATCAAAGTAAAAGAGGAATTAGATATTGTTAAATTTTATCTTCTTTTACAGAAAGAAAGGTATCAGGAAAAGTTGTCTTATGATATTTATGTGGAAGATGACAGAATATATGAAGATATGATTCCAAGATTGTTGATAGAACCACTGGTTGAGAATGCGGTATCTCATGGCTTAGAGCCACAAAAAGAAAAGGGCAGTATCGTTGTTAGACTATATGAAGAATTTATAGAAAAAGAAAATAGAAGTTCAATGCTTCATATTTGTGTAGAAGATAATGGAGTGGGAATGGGAGAAAAGGAAATTGAAGTAAATACTCAGGATGAACCATATAAAGTGGAGCATACACATACGGGATTTGAGAACGCAAAAAGAATGCTTCAGATATTGTATGGGGATAATTATGAATTCAAAATATGGAGTGAAAAAGGCAAGGGAACTAAGATTGAAATTATAATTCCGGTAGAAAGAGGCATAAATTATGTGGAAAGTAGTAGCGGCAGATGATGAAGCATACATTAGAGAAGCGCTGAAAAAATTAATAAATTGGGAAAAAATGAATTGTATTCTGATAGATGTTGTTGATGACGGGCAAGAGTTAATAAATAAAATAGAAGAGCAAGAACCCGATATTGTAATTACAGATATTCAAATGCCGGAAGTAAATGGTATGGATGTATGTAAATATTTATATGAAACATATCCGGAAACTCAAGTTATTATCCTGACTGCATATTCGGATTTTTTATATGCAAAAACTGCAATTAAATATAGTATATGTGATTATGTTTTAAAGGTTTCCATCATGGATGAACTACCGGATGCAATTGGAAAAGCTATAGGAAATCTAAATCAGTTGAAAAGAGAGATAGAAAAAAATGAAAAAGACCTATTGGAGCAGCTATCATTAATACAACAGATAGATCATTATATAGAACAGAATTATAAAAAAAAATTATCACTGGATGATATTGCAGAGGACTTACATATTAACAGCAGTTACTTGAGTAGAGTATATAAGTTGAAGAAGGGAAAAAACTTATTTGATACAATTCTTAATCTACGTATAGAAGCGGCAAAAGATTATTTGATAAATACAGATAAGAGAACTTATGAAATCTCAGAATTGGTGGGTGTAGAAGATGCCAGCTATTTTTCAAAGATGTTTAAAAAAATTACAGGGCTGTCACCAAAAGAATACAGAAGGCAGGAAGGAAATGAAGAATAAGGTAAAAAAGCTTCTTTTATTAATGTGGATACTGCTAATCTGTTGCATATTAAGCAGTTGTGAAAAAGAGAAGAAAAAAGTAACAATCACTGTAATACATTCATGGGGTGGAACAGAAACTGATCATGTTGCAATGAGACAAATATATGAACAGTTTCAAAATGAGAATCCGGATATTAACCTTAGATTGATTTCTATGCCGACAAGAAATGAAACATTACGCAAAGTTGAGGATATGATTATGGTGGGAGATACTCCGGATATAATTGCCTTTAGCGGGATGGGAGAAAACAGCATATATAATTTTATGGTCGCAAATAATATGGCATTGGATATTCAACCATATTTAGAAGAAGATTCGGAATTTGACAGAGATATTTCTGAAACAAATAAAAAATATTGGACAACGGGAGCGGGTGATCTTTATACGGTAGTTGATGTACTTTCTTTGAGTGGTGGATATTGGTACAATGAAGAAATTCTAGAAAAATCCGGAATTAAGCAACTACCGGAGACATGGAATGAATTTATTGATATGTGTGATCGAATCAATGAATGGTCGAAAGAAGAGAGTACTGAAGTAAAGCCGTTAAGGCCGTCTGCAGAAGGTTATCTATACTTTATGGATCATATGTTATTTAGTGAGAAGGATTCCGTAAGTGAAATTAGTGATGAGGATTTTGTAGACACCTTAAAAAAGATGGAAAGTATTTATCATTTTTCAAAATTTGAAAATACATCGTATAGCTACAGAGATGAGACAGGACTTTTTAATGAAGGTAGACTTGCTATTTATGTGAATGGTGTATGGGGAGCACCTATGATTTCAGAAAAAATACATGCAAAATATGCATTATTACCCACTAACGACGGGATATCTATGTCCTGTGAATCGGCAAGTTTGGGGTATGTGCTGGGAAAGAGTGGCAGTAAAGAGCGAGAGGATGCTTCTGTAAGGTTTTTAAAATATATTCTCAGTAAAAAAGTACAGACACAGATATTGGAACGAACAGAGCAATTTCCGGCGAATCCAAATATTTCTTTGGAAAAGTATAAGAATGAAAAAAATCGAATGTATCAGGCAGCAACATTGGTGCTGGATGCAGAAAGAAAAATTGAGATACCTGATAATGTTTGGTCGGCATCACAAAAAGAATATTTTACAGATAATATTTTTAAAGTGTTGACGAATGAGATGGATAAGCAGGAGTTGGTGGATAATATAGATAAAAGAATCAGATGATTAAAAGAACATGTAAAATATTGCTGTCAAAGTAAATATTTTACATGTTCTTTTTGTTTATATGTAAATATAATACACGATTAAGTAAATTTGCTTCATTTAAAATATATAAAGAAGATAATAAAATAAAAGCATAAAATACCGAAAAACATTAAATACAAAATAAGGAGGATGGTATGAAAAGAAAATTAGTGAGTGTATTATTGGTTGCCGCAATGGGCGTATCTGTTCTTGCCGGATGTGGAGGCAGTAACTCGGGAAAAACAGATGAAGACAAAAAGGCAGCAGTAAGCGATGAAAATGTACTTGAGTTTTATCACGGATATTATCAGGATAAAAGTGAATGGGCTGCAGCACAGGTAATGCGTGATATTTACGACGAATTTGCAAAGGCACATTCAGATGGAACAGTGACATTTAAACCTATTCCTGTAGAAAACAGAGATGATATTGTTAGCGCAAAGGTTGCAGGTGGATCTTTTCCGGATATGGTTGATGTTGGTGGAGCCGGAGTTCCTCAGTCAGCAATTTCACAGAACCTCGTATATGATTTGAAACCGTATATTGATGAAAATAAACTTCAGGATGCTGTGGGGCTTAATTATACACAGCATGATATGGACGGACATATATATGCAGTACATGATCAGATTGAGAGTCGTGGGCTTTGGTATAATTCCTCAATTTTTGAAAAGGCAGGGGTATCTGTAGATGCATTGAAAGATTGGAATTCTTTTGGAGAAGCAATGACAAAAATATCAGCTTTGAATGATGGAACCTATGGCTATATCGGTGGTCAGGGTTCAAGCTATATAGTAAACAGCATAATGGCTTCAACAGAAAATGGAAAGAAGATGTTGGAATCTGAACTTACAGAAGAAATAATTAACTCGGATGAGTTTGCAAATGCATTTAAGACAGCGGCAAAATTGGATCAGGCAAACGGATCCGATCATACAACAGATGATAATGGAAATTTAATGGCTGAATTCAACACAAATGGCAAGGTAGGTGTTTTGTTTAACGGTGTATGGAATGCAAGCGGAATAGACGCATCACTTGTTGATTCTATCGAACCTTCATTGTTCCCGGGTAATATAGCTATTGCATCAGCAGGTGGCGGACTTGCTGTTTCCAATAAGATGAGCGATGAAAAAACAAAATTGGCTCTTGAATTTATCAAGTATATGACAAGCAAAGAGGTACAGGAAAAGATATTTACAGAAGTACAGGCTAACCCTTGTAATACAACTGTAGATCTTAATGCATTAGCCCAGAAGAGTGGTGATGCGGCAACAATTAAACTTGCAAAAGCATGCTCAGAGGTTAATTCAGCAGATACAGTTGTGATTGATATGAATTATACATGGGGACCTGATGTTGATAAGGCAATTATAAATGCTTTAATGGAATGTGCAGTATCAGGAACTGATGTGGATACGAGATTCGAATCTCTTAAGAAAGAATTGCTTGCATTGATAGGTTAAGTTATCTGAAAAAAGACTACATAAAAAGGGAGGGGAGCAGTCCCTTCCCGTTTTTAATTAATGAGAAAACATTATTGTGGGGCTTTTATAATAGGAGGTAGGAAATTGGAGATAGTAAACAGACCTAAAAAGAAAAAAAGTAAATTAGGTATAAGGAGAACAGGGTTTATTATTGCGTTTTTGGCACCAACACTTTTTGTTTTTTGCGTGTTCTATTTATATCCGATTATTACAGTATTTGTAACATCATTTTGTAAGTGGGATTATACCAACATTACAAGTCCTGAATTTTTTGGATGGAATGATTTGTGGAATAATTATGATTATATTTTTAAAAAGTACCCATTTTTCTGGGAGGCACTTAAAAACTCAACAAAATGGGCGATAGTAGGTGCAGTTGTACAAATTCCGATTGCGACATTAATTGCTTTAGCCTTATCCAGGAAGGTAAAAGGAATAAAATTTGTAAGAATTGTTTATATTATTCCGAATATGATATCAACAGCTGCTATGGGTGTGATTTTTTTACAATTATACAATCCGTCTTATGGAATTATCAATCCTATAATTCGTTTGTTTAATAAAAACTTTTCTGACAGCATACTCTTATTAAAAGGACCTGCATTTGTTGCTATGACATGTGCCTATATATTCTTTACAGGTACTACGACTTTAATGATTCTTGGAAATATTATGGCTGTACCGGAGGAGATAAGAGAAGCTGCCATGCTGGATGGAGCAAGTGGTTTAAAACAGGACCTGCATATTACAATTCCAATGATTAAAGGAACACTAAAAACAGTATCAGTCCTTGCGGCAACATCAGGATTCCTTCTCTATAATGAAGTGTATTTTTTAACGAAGGGAGCGGCAGGAACTTATAGTATCAGCTATGTGATACGTGAACTTGCCATTACGAGTCCGAGAACTCAGTTTGGAAGAGCCAATGCAGTTGCAATGATACAGATACTGGCAGGAATGGTCATCATTCTTGTAGTTAGCTTTGTATACAGTTTGTCACCTAAAAAAGAAAAACATTAGAGAGGAGTAAGGACATTGAAAAAATTTAAAAAAGAAAAAACAGTTAAAGATATGCCGCTAGGAACCAAGATTATTACATATTTATGCCTTATATGGGCATTAACAGTATCATTAGTTCCATTGATTTGGCTTGTGCTTTCAAGTTTGAAAAAGGATCCTATGGCAAGACCGGGATTTCAACTTCCTGATTCTATTTGTATAGACGGCTATATTTCGACATTTCGAGACCTTCATGTTCTTAGATATTTTGGCAACAGTTTATTTGTAGCGGGAATGTCTGTATTGATAAGTGTAGTTATGATATCAATGTCTGCATATGTAGTAGCAAGAATGGAATTCAGAGGCAAAGCATTGGTAAATATTTTACTGTACTCAACAATGTTTATTCCCGCAACAGCCTTGACATATCCTGTATACAATTTGATCAATAATCTTCACTTGTATGATACAAGGGCGGCATTGATTCTGATTTATTCATGCAGTGGAATAGCGGTAAGTTTTTTTGTCATTAAAAATTATTACAATAATATTCCGAGAGAGTTGGAAGAAGCAGCCAGAATTGACGGATGCGGGTATTTTAAAACATGGCTGATGGTTATTTTTCCAATTGCAAGACCGGGAATTATGACAGCGGCAGTACTGGCATTTTTGAATAACTGGAACGAATACTATTGGGCGTCACTTGTACTGATTACAAGAGAAAAGTTGACTGTTCCGGCATTACTTTCTACTTTTACGACATCATTTAATACAAACTACAATGGTTTGTTTTCTGCAATGGTAGTAATTATTCTTCCGCCGGTGGTATTGTATTGTATTTTCAGTAAGTTCTTTTTGGAAGCATTATCAGGTGGAGCAGTAAAAGGATAGGAGATTAAGATTAATGAATAAAGAGATTAGAGAAAGAACAAAATGGTTTATGGATGCCAGATTCGGAATGTTTATACATTGGGGACTATATTCTATTCCTGCATGTGGAGAGTGGGTAATGTCACAGAAGGAAATGACAGTTGAAGAGTATAGGACATATTTTGAACAGTTCGATCCGGTAGATTATGATCCGAAAAAATGGGTTAAACTTGCAAAAGAAGCCGGAATGAAGTATGCAGTGTTGACAGCCAAGCATCATGACGGTTTTTGTCTGTTTGATTCCAAACTTACAGACTATAAGGCAACAAATACGAAAGCAGGCAGAGATCTTGTAAGAGAGTTTGTAGATGCCTGCAGAGAAGAAGGTTTGAGAGTAGGTTTATATTTTTCAATTATTGATTGGCATCATCCTGACTTCCCCAAATACAAAGATCGTCAGCATCCAATGAGAAACAATAAGGCTTATGAAAATGAAGAAATAGATTTTGAACGCTATTTGGAGTACATGCATGGACAAGTGAAAGAACTCGTGACAGGATATGGAAAACTGGATCTTCTTTGGTTTGATTTCTCTTATGATGACATGACAGGAGAAAAATGGAAAGCAACAGAATTGATAAAAATGGTACGTTCATATCAGCCGGATGTAATTATTGATAATCGATTAGAGGGTTCAGGAGAAAGCCATGGAAGTATTGCAACAGAACATCCGCTAATTTACAGCGGTGATTTTGCAAGTCCGGAACAGATTATACCTCCAAAGGGAGTATGCGATGAAAAAGGTGAACCGATACCATGGGAACTTTGTGCAACAATGAATAATCATTGGGGGTATTGTAAATTCGATCATCAGTACAAAACTCCACAGATGCTTGTAAGAAAGCTTGTAGAATGTGTAAGCAAAGGTGGAAATATGATTTTGAATGTGGGACCTGATGCAAAGGGAAATATCCCGCAGGAAAGTATAAATATTCTAACGGATTTGGGAAAATGGATGAGTAAAAATAAAGAAAGTATATATGGATGCGGTATATCCAAGTTGGAAAAACCTGATTGGGGAAGGTATACACAGAAGGGAAATACAATATATGCGCATGTGTATGAAACTCCATTGGGAGCATTGCCTTTGTACGGAATTGCACCGGACAAATTGGACAAAATAACTTATTTGGCAGATGGAAGTGAGGTGAGACGTGGAGAAGCGTGGAATACCGCTCTTTATCCTGATATTGCATTTGTTTCATTTGGAGAAGATCCTGTATTTACATATCCGTTACCTGATGACAAAGATACTGTATTGAAAATTGAATTAAAAGAATAATAGGCAGTTATAGTTAGCCAAAATTAAAAATATTTAATGGAGAAAGTATCTTGACTTAAAACAAGATACTTTCACGTAAAAATGGAGGAAAGAGATGAAACAGGTAACATGTATCTTAATAGGAGCAGGATTAAGAGGTGGATATGTGTATTCTCAATATGCATTGGATCATTCAAATGAATTTAAGGTAGTAGCTGTTGCAGAACCGGATCCGGAGAGGAGAGAAGCCTTTTCAAAAAAACATAATATTACACAGGGAATGCAGTTTAAATCATATAAAGAAATATTAACAGAAGATAAAATAGCAGACTGTGCAATGATATGTACTCAGGATCGGATGCATTATGAACCGGTGGTGATGGCGCTGGAAAAAGGATACCATGTACTATGTGAAAAACCAATGTCACCCGATAAAGAGGAAATAATAAAAATGGGGATGATGGCAAAACAATATGACAGGATTTTATCAGTATGTCATGTTTTACGTTATTCTCCTTTTTTTTCTAAGATAAAATCTTTATTAGATGAAAAAAAGATAGGTCAATTAATGACAATACAGCATATTGAAGAAGTAGGATATTGGCATCATGCTCATAGCTTTGTCAGAGGAAATTGGAGAAACGAAAAAGAGTCAAGTCCAATGATTTTACAAAAATGTTGTCATGATATGGATATTTTACTATGGCTTGCAGATAGCTCTTGTAAAAAGATAAATTCGTTTGGCAGATTAACATATTTTTCAAAGGAAAATGCACCTGAGGGAGCTCCAAGATATTGTATGGATGGATGCAGTCAACGTGATGAATGTCCGTTCTATGCACCAAGATTTTATTTGGAGCATTCAAAAGCGGTAGAAGATGGACTTGTATATGCTGTGACTGACAATGCAGATTCAGAACATATACTTTATGCATTGAAGAAAGGTCCATATGGAAGATGTGTTTTTCATTCAGACAATACGGTTGTAGATCATCAGACAGTAGAAATTGAATTTGAAAATCAGGTAACAGCATCATTTTTGATGACGGCATTTACAAGTCAATGTGCAAGAAGAATTCGCTTGATGGGAACAAAAGGTGAAATAAAAGGAGATATGGAAGCCGGAATAATCGAAGTTACAGAGTTTGTAAACGGTACAAATGAAGTTATAAAACTTCATACCCCAACAAAGGGACATAGCGGAAGTGATATGAGTATGATGAAGGATTTTGTCAGAATGGTGGGAGAAGGTAAAAAGGGAAAAACAAATGCTGATATTTCTGTGGAAAGTCACTTAATGGCTCTTGCGGCAGAGGAATCAAGAGTAAATGAAGCAGTGGTTAATTTCAAACAGTACACAAGGCAAAATGCTGAATGAATGTGGTTTATAAATGAGAATCTTCTATGATAATAAAGGGTGAAAATCTCTTTGATGGGATTTTCATCCTTGTTTTATATATCTGGCGGTTATCTTATGAAAATAGCTTGCGAGTAGATTGCATATCGCAATCAAATAAGATATAATGAAGAAAAAGAGGAGGTACTATTTATGGCAAGAACAGCAAATGTATTTGCACGTGTAGAGCCTGAAGTAAAAGAACAGGCGGAGCAGGTGCTTGATAGGCTTGGTATCCCGATGTCCAATGCAGTAGGAATGTTTCTGAGACAGATTGTATTACAGAGAGGGATTCCTTTTGAAATGAAACTTCCGGATTATGAAGAGCCGGTTGCATATGGCTCTCTTACAAAGGAACAGTTTAATGTGGAAATAGAGAAAGGCATGGAAGATATTAAGGCCGGCAGGGTATATTCGGCAGATGAGGTTGAAGCGGAAATCAAACGGGAATTTGGTAAGAGATGAGTATTGAAGCGGAAAACCTTGACTCACTTCGTAAATTGGTAAGGGAGTTACAAGCAGAGAATACTTCGTTAAAGAAGAAATTAAAGAAAGCGAATATAGCATATTCAGAAAGTTGTATATTTGAGGAAAAGATAGAAGAGACGTCTGAGTTTGACCCGGATCAAGGTGAACGAATTATCAGAAAGTATATTACTGAAGAAATGGCAAATAGGTACTTTGCAATGTTCTGGGGAAGAACAGATGTGTATGCCAAGAGAGGGAAAAAGGGTGGATATTTTCCTCAATGTGATAACCGCTGGAATGATAGACTTTGTCCAAAACAGCAAGGGGAGAAAATACATTGTGAAGATTGTGAGAATACAAGCTGGACTAAGCTTACTGCTAAAAAAATAGTGGAGCACTTATTAGGATATAAAGATGACGGTTCGGATGTTATAGGAGTATATCCATTATTACAGGATGGTACGTGCAGGTTTATAGTATTTGACTTTGATAATCATGAAAAGGGTGCAGAAGAAACAGATTTTGCAAATGTGACTAAAGACTGGCATAAGGAGGTAGAAGCCCTGCGTCTTATTTGTGAAAAAAATGGAATCACTCCGCTGGTAGAACGCTCAAGGTCCGGACAAGGAGCACATGTGTGGATATTTTTTAAAAAGCCTATTCCTGTTTCTTTGGCACGCAACTTTGGTTACCTTTTGTTGGATAGAGGTCAATCTTTAATTAATATGAAGTCATTTGAATATTATGACAGAATATATCCATGTCAGGAAAGTGCAAACAGTATAGGAAATCTTATTGCTCTGCCATTGCAGGGAAGGGCATTAAAAAATGGAAATAGTGCCTTTATTGATAGTAATTGGAATGCCTATCCTGATCAGTGGGATATTTTATTAAACCATACAATGAAGTTGTCTATGGAAGAGATAGTAGCTTTTATGAAAAAATGGAAGGATGAAATTGCTGAAGTAACAGGTGTTGTACCGAATGATATGGAATGTAGACCTAAACCATGGAAAAAGAAACAAGTATTTAATAAATCTGATGTTGTAGGCAAAATGCATATTATTCTTGGCGATGGGGTATATGTAGATGCATTGAATCTGATGCCAAGGATACAGAATCAAATAAGAAGCTTGGCGGCATTTGATAACCCTATCTTTTATAAGAATAGACGCTTAGGATATTCAAATTATTATAATTTTAGTGCCGTTTATATGGGAAAGGATATTGACGGATATATTCGTATTCCAAGAGGACTTAGAGAGCAACTTATAAATAATTGTAAAGAAGCCTGCATTGAGTACGATGTTAGTGATCAAAGAGAAATGGGAAGACCTATAAGAGTATTTTTTAATGGAGATTTGCGTACAGAGCAGGATTTGGCGGTGGACAGAATGTTACATCATGATCATGGAGTGCTTAGTGCAACTACTGCATTTGGAAAAACAGTGGTCTGTAGTTATTTGATATCACAAAGAAAAGTCAGTACATTGATTCTTCTTCATAACAAAGATTTGATTGAACAGTGGGTAGAAGAATTAAATAGGTTTTTAATAATAAAAGAAAAGCCACCAATTTATAAGACAAAGGCAGGTAGAGAAAAACAAAGGGATAGTGTTATTGGCGTATTAACAGGTAATAAGAATACACTTACAGGGATTATTGATGTAGCTATGATTGGGTCAATGTATAGTAAGGGAAATTTCAATGATTTTATTAATTCTTATGGACTGGTAATTATGGACGAATGTCACCATTGTGGCTCTAATACATCGATAGAAGTAATGCAGAGAGTGAATTCAAGATACGTTTATGGAGTTTCGGCAACACCAAAGCGTGGGGATAGTCTTGAAAAAATAGTATATATGTTATTAGGTCCGATAAGACATAGCTATACTGCGAAAGAGCGTGCTAAAGAACAGGGGATTGGACATTATGTATATCCAAGATTTACAAAGGTTATTGATACAAATGAAAATATGAACGATATTAATGTTGCTTATAATTTAATAAGTAACAATAAAATAAGAAATGAAATGATTGTAAATGATACAAGGCAGGTAATTGCCGATGGAAGAACTCCACTTATTCTTACAAGATATAAGGAGCATGCAAAAAATTTATTTGATATTCTATCAGGTACAGCAGATTATGTATTCTTGCTTTATGGTGATAATAGTGATGGTGAGAACTTTGAAATCAGGAAAAATTTAAAGAAAGTTCCAAATGAAAAATCGATTATTTTAATAGCTACCGGGCAGAAGATTGGTGAGGGGTTTGATTTTCCAAGATTAGATACATTAATTTTGGCGTCACCGGTTTCATTTGATGGAAGATTGGAGCAGTATGTTGGGAGATTACATAGAGATTATGAAGGTAAGAAGTATGTAGTTGTTTATGATTATATAGATGCTCATTTAAAAGTTTTCGAGAAAATGTATTCAAAACGTCTAAGAACTTATAAGCGTTTAGGGTATTCTCTAATTTCGAATAGGACATTAGATAAACAAGTTGCAAATGCAATTTATGATTCAGGGAACTATATTGATATATTTGAACAGGATATTGTCGAGGCAGAAAAGAGAATAATTATTTCAAGCCCACATATTGTTCAGGAGAGAATTGATAGAATAATTTATATTACAAAACAGCAGGTGGAAGCAGGATGTAAGATAATCGTTATAACAACTGATCCTGAAAAAATGAGCTTTGGAAGTATTAATGATTATCATGATATGATTAATCAGATGAAAACATCAGGAATACAGGTTGTTATTAAAGATGAGGTAGACGAACATTTTGCAGTCATAGATGATGAACTGGTATGGCATGGTGGTATGAATCTTTTAGGCAAGGAAGATGTGTGGGATAATTTGATAAGGATAAAATCTGATGTTGTAGCGGAGGAGCTGTTGGAATTATCATTTGGAAATTAGCAGATTCAAACTAACGGTATCAATTCGTTCCTTTCATATATTTGTAGATAACGTCAATTGCATATATTAATAAGATATTTTATAAGTCCGGAGTTGAAAGAGAAATCGGTGTAGCTGACATGTATAGAAAGTTCCAAAAAGAAAATTGAAAAAACGGAAATAGATAAAATGAACCTTGGAGGTTAATTTAAAATTTGACAAAGTGCTATATTCATGCTAGTATATATTTACCTCAAAGGTAAATATATAAGAGAGGCAATGCTTTGGATATTACTTACAAGAATAAGAAAATTGAAAGGGTTTGTACGGATGCCAAAACAGCAGAGAGAACCTATGGTCGAGAGATGGCAGATAAAATACATCAGCGTATAGATGAAATTTGTGCTGTGGACACGGTTGAGATAATGATACAGTTTCATATCGGGAGATGTCATGCACTTAAGCAGAATAGGAAAGGACAATATGCGGTGGATTTGGTTCATCCATACAGATTGGTATTCGAGAAAATTGGTAATGAAATTCAAATAGCAAATATTTTGGAAATTGTTGATTATCATTGATGGTTAATATTTCAAGTCGGGGAGGTAGCACTATGGTGAGAAGTCGCAGTTACATTGCAACGCCACCCGGAGCGACAATTAAAGAGCAGTTAAACGACAGGGGAATGAGTCAGAAGGAGTTTGCTGCCAGAATGGATATGTCTGAAAAACATATCAGTAAGCTCATTAATGGCGATGTACAGCTTACACCTGAAACAGCAGTCAGATTAGAGATGGTTTTAGGTGTTCCTGCTAAGTTTTGGAATAATCTGGAGGCAATCTACAGAGAGAAGATTATTAAGGCAGAAGCAGAAAATACAATGGAAGCTGATAAAGAAATGGTTAAAAAATTTCCTTATAGGGAGATGGTAAAATTCGGTTGGATTCCTGATGCCGGAGAATCTAATGAAAAGGTTGTTAATCTTAGGAAATTTTTTGAGGTTGTTGAACTGTCTCTTATTGGAAAGGAGCAGATTACAAGAATTGCATGTAGACGTTTGGCAATTACAGAAAAAAGTGATTTGGCTTTAATGGCATGGGCCCAAGAAGCAAGGATCAAGGCACGTAATATTCAAACTGCTTCCATAAATATCAAAGGGTTAACTTCAGTTTTGAATAATATAAGAAAGATGACGGTTCTTAACCCCAAGGAATTCTGTCCTAAGATAAAAAAATGTCTTGCAGACTGTGGGATTGCCTTAGTATTTTTGCCACATCTTGAAGGATCTTTTCTACAGGGAGCTTCTTTTATAGATGGGAACAAGATTGTTCTTGGACTTACTGCAAGAGGAAAGGATGCAGACAAGTTTTGGTTCAGTTTATTCCACGAACTTGCACATATTGTTCTTGGCCATGTAGGGCAGCCAAACGGTACATCTGAAGATGATGAGAAAGAGGCTGACAGATGGTCAGGTGATATACTGATTGACTCTAAAGATTTTGAAGATTTTAGAAGAAACAGAGATTATTCGGGAAGCTGTGTACTTCAATTTGCAAAGGCTCAGGGAATTGCTCCGGGGATAGTAGTTGGAAGGATGCAGTTGGAAGGGATGATTAAGTATAGTATGTTAAATAATTTGAAAGAGAAATATGAAATAGTTATTTAAGTATATTATCAAAAAGTTTAAAGTGACGGAATAAAATAAGTAAAAGAAAAATAATTAATGGGAGATAAATATATGAGGGATAGATATGAACAGTCGAATACCAATAATATTTCAGGCAATGTTTTTAATGCTCCAATTAATATTAATTCTGTAAACGATGGAACCTTTAGAGAAACTGAGAAAGAAAAAAAGGCAACGTATACATCAGAACCAATATGGAGAAGCCCAATCACGCTGGCATTACTTACATGGATAAGTGTGATTATTGCGTTGATAGAGATATTTCCTTTCTATAAAACAATTGAGCCTGTACTAATTTTTTTTACTAAAGGCGAGATTCAAAAAGATCTTGGTAATAACTATATTTATGCAATGATTTTTATTATATTGTTCTTATTATTAATTTCAATAATTTCCTTAAGTAGTATTACGAAAAGAGAGATAAGGTGTCCTTTATTATTTAACTATGCAATAAATGGATATGGAAGAAAAATCACAATAGAAAAAATCCATGTTTATAATTGTCCAAAATGTGGTGGAAAAATGAAATACTATAGTAAGCCGGTAGAATGGAAAGATACAATTTATTCTGATGGTAAAATAAAGCGAGAAATCATAAAGAAAGTACCGGCATTACAGTGCAAAAGAAATCCCGAACATTGGTATGAAGTTGATCCGGCTGAAAGTAAGTTAAAATAGAAAGTTGATAATCTGGCAGTAAAAGTTGTAGCGGATAACATTAATCCTAGATTATTCACGACAAAGCCGTAAAAGTGGCTTAAAGCCACATAATTACTATATTTTAACAAAATATTGCTTTCACCGAGTAAGTGAATAAAAAAAAGAGCGTCCATTTGTGGTAAAATTAAGGTGACAAAACTCAAAAAATCACACAAAGGAGTCCTTTATGAGTATTGTAAACACCTTATCACTTGAAAGCAATAGAAAAATTAAAATTAATTTCGATGGAGGCGATTTATCCTCCGATGCAGGCTTACTTCTTATAAAAGAATTCGTAAGTAAACTTGGCATTGATAAACTTTTCAGTCAATCATTTAAGACCAATGATTCTGCATTATTCCGTTATCACACTGATAAAGAAAATCTTCTTCAGATGATATATATGATCATTGCAGGTTATTTTGAAGATGACGCTTCAGATGAACTTACAAATGATCCTGTGTTTAAAGCAGTGCTGAATAAAGACACTTTAATCACAACCAACCATTTCAAGATTTCATAATCGAATGGATGAGGATTCACTGAATCAGTTCCTTTCAATAAATCAAATTCTTCGAAAGAAAGTTTATAGCATTCAGATGCCGGAAGCTATCATTTTAGATTTGGACTCAACACTTCTTAATGCCTATGGCAAACAGGAAGGTAGAGCATTTAACTTCCACTATCAAAGTAACGGTTACCATCCACTTGTTTGCTATGATGGAATCACAGGAGATTTGATTAAAATTCAGCTTCGCGACGGGACTCAGTATTCAAGCACAGGAGTTGTGGACTTTCTGCAGCCTATACTTGATGAATATCTTGAAGATTTTCCGGAAATTAAACTTCTCCTTCGTGGAGATAGTGGCTTTGCAACACCCGGTTTATATAAACAGTGTGAAGAAAATGGTACCGGCTATGTAATTCGTTTGAAAGAAAATGCTATACTTCGTGATAAAGCATCTTATCTTGTAGATGAACTTGATGAAATTACAAAAAACAAAAAAGTAGATTATGCTGTAGTT
>ERZ773233.633-NODE-633-length-22536-cov-3.414973_pt1 | contig 22536 bp, 27 predicted proteins | sample MGYA00580991_ERZ773233 | MGnify/ENA primary metagenome ERZ773233 (study PRJEB29015, sample SAMEA2738178) | human oral metagenome | biome: human oral; feature: human-associated habitat; material: saliva | place: China | collected 2161 ...
TACCATTAGTTTCAACATAGTAAAGATGAACATTGTAGAGACCACGTTCATTCTTATGGTCAGTTAGACTGACGTTAACCTTGTAGTTGCCATTGTTAAGACGAGTCGCATTGTACCAGATGATATCATCTTGTCCATTCTTTTCAGACCAGATTGGAACAGATACCCCGAGGACACCGTTTTGGTCTGAAACATTACTGATAACTACACTAAAGTCACCATTGTCATGACTTTCAATAGCGATATCGCCTCTTGGTTTAGCTACAGCCTCTACAACAGATAAGATTTCATACTCAGCATGTGCAACAATGGAATCCTCACCATTAGCACTCTCTTTATCTTCTTGTGCTTTATTAAAATCAACTCTAGCTTTTTCTTTCATAGCACTCAACACATTTAAGAACTCAGTCTCATTAATAACATGTTTTTCTAACATAGAATTAACTACATAACTACTAATATACTTAGAATCTAACACTTTAATATCCATATCTAACCCCTACACCTATAATCTATCAATTACATCACTAATAGCATATGATATCGTATCGGCAACACACGCACTATATAACTGTAAAGCTATATAGTCATCTACATACACATCATCACAATACCCTAAATCTTGCGAAATTGCCACCTGTAATGAGTTTTTACCATCTTCATGATACAAAAGACGTACATACCTATAACCTTTATTATATAACGAAATAAGCAATATTTTAGTAGCACTATCACCTATGTGTATATCTTTTATATCATTCTTAAATGAGCCTAACAATTCATACAACATAATATATGCTTCTCTTACAACCTCAATGACTACATACATTATAAATGTACCTAATACGATGAAGCCTATGAATTGACTAATTAAAACCAACATATCCATTTGTAACACTATACTCCTTACATCATATCTGCATAGATTATAATGTTATTTATAATCACTACTTGATATCAAAAAGAACTCCACATACAAAGTCTTTGATAATACTCAATACAGAATCATAAGTGATATCACTAGAAACATCAACGATATCTTGAACGAAAGATAATACATCTGAAACATACAATCTGTCTCTATAATTAGAAGAATCAATATCACCACAAACGATAGCATACACTACAGAATGAGCCATCGATTTATCGTATTTAATAGCACCAACAGAACTACCAAAGTCATGTTTAACATCATAACCAAATGAAGTGCCACTCTCAGTATCTAAACCAATATCATAAGATAATGTGCCAACAGGAGTAACTACAATACTACCGCTATCTACTATCTTAGAAGTGATACAATCTTCATCACCATCTTCAACCTCGTCATCTTCAACATCATCTTCTATGATATCAGACACACCATACGGTACCTCACAAATATAATCTTCATAATCTGTAGGTAACTCTAATGCAACCCAAATCAACTCAGTATTAATAGCATTGATTAGTTCATCTACATCAGTAATTCCATACTTATGTAATTTATAATCCCTATCTAACTCACTGAAGTCAGCACCACTCATAATGGACTCTACAAACTCTTTATGCTTAGACAATAACCCTAAGTAATCAAACATTGTATCTAAAAATTGACGAATCGTCCTATCATTAGATGCACACCCAACACCCTCAACTGTATGATTTTTAATGTATAAAATCAAATCCTCTATATTGTCCTCTCTCGACATTGTAAATGCATTTTTCTTAGCACGTCCCAACACTAATAAATACATGACAGAAGATGCATACAATGAAACACCCTTAGACCGATATTTATCACTCTTCAATAATCTAATATTCGTTGTTAAGTATATTTTAGGACTAAACACACAAGAATCCTCAAATTCCTCGTCAGAAAATACATCAGATGTACGTTTAGAGAATGTATATAACAAAGAATATGTAGTATCCATGAAATCATTGAAGTATTCAGCATTATCCTCATATGCATTAGAACCAAATAATGTGATGTAAATATCAACAAACCTTTTCTCATACTCAGAATAACTAACACCAACACCATCACATAAACAATACAAATGATTTAGCATCTGAACATTATAATGACGAATAAACACATTATTAATAAATGAGTCCAACTTAATCTTACGTCTTCCCTGTGCCATCAAAAACAATAAATCAAACACATCCATCCTATAAATACCATACCCAATAGCACCTTGAATGTAGTTATTAATACCATTAAAATACCGATAGTGTGATGCAATCTTATCACTGCTACCACCATTTAAGAATGTAGATTCAAAAATAGACTGAGAACCACAACCTCGGATAGCAGTGTTATACGCACCACTCGTACCCATAAGACATAAGTAATCCTCGACTACTTTCTTATCAAACACATCAGAATATTGCTTTAATTGAAATTGGCTATATTCACTCATCGTATAATCTCCTTTACTGTAATAACAATGATATGAACTTTTACACACTAATTATAACCAACTTTACAAAATATTACAAGTAGTAAATAAAAAAAAGAGTGTAGAACTTAGTCTACACCCTTTTAGTATAATATACTTATTTAGATACTTTATATGTAACTTTAAATTTAAGAATATCAGATTCTTTTGTTTTAATCCTATCAACTTCAGGACCACTATAGTCATTAAGAGTATCACCACAGAATTTCTTAGTAACACGTTTAACAACCTTAGTAACATCGCTCACACCTTGTGATTCATCACCAATACCATCGTTAGTCAATGCATACACAAAGAATGAATATTCTTCAAAATTATCATTCGCAGTATCAGGTACAAAGAAGTATTTACTACCAACTAATTTTTGATAATTAGCATTGATAATAAGATTTACAGGAGATACTTTATCATCACCACCCTCTGTAATCTCTTCTTCGCCCTCAGAATCTTCAGAACCCTCAATAACCTCTTGATTATCTAAATCTTCCTCAAATTCCTCTTTAGCCTCTTTTTCAAACTCAGTCTCTTTAACATCTTCATTGACTAAAGACCTACGTTTCTCTAATAAAGCCTCTGTAATGCTAACACTAGCACTATTTAAAATTCCCATTAAACCACCTATATATTATTGGTTAACAGACTCTTTAAGTACTTTAGATGCCACGAACTTCGGAGCTTTTTTCTCTGGAATAGTAATCTCTTCTCCAGTTTTAGGGTTATGACCTTTACGTGCAGAACGTACTACTTGCTCGAAACTACCAAAACCATGAATAGATACTTTTTCACCTTTTTTAACTTCCTCAGCGATTGCATCAAACAAAGTCTCTACAACCTCTACAGCTACCTTTTTAGTACCCACCAACTCTTTATTAACCAATACCTCAGCTAACTCAACTTTATTCATACTATGAACCTCTTTCTTACGTAAATTAAAATATCTAATGTATGCTCAGAAAATATCTTACGTGGACTCACATATCACTATAAATAAATTTTACATCATACATTATACATTAATATACTTAAAATTTGCAACTAATTAAAAGAACTTAGTTGCGATATAAATTGTATTACCCTTAGTTTGAATTTTAGTAAAATCTTTTACATTAGACTTCAAACTACCAATAAACTCTTTAATAATAGAAGAATCACCTACTGTTAACTCAATCGTTGCTTGATACTGATAAGACTTATCTTTGAAATCAAATGAAACATTAGGTTTTATAGAAACAGAACACCCACCATCTGATAACTCAACCTTATACTCATCAAGTACATCAGCAAAATCTTTTAAACCACAAATATACTTTGCAACTTGGTCAGCGACCACTGAATTAAATGTATTCATATTAAAGAAAGGTTTACTACTTGACTTAATTTCTTTTAAGATACTAAAAGACAATGCAAACGCATCACTGTCCATAATATCTGAAACAGAGATTGACTCATTAACAACAGACTCTACTACTTTACGTTTCTCAACTGTGCTATCAGTAGCAGTAATATTAATAGTAGATTGGATGAATTGCTCACCAGCTACACGAACGCTACTTGTATTAAACTCACACTCATAATCAAAACTAGCTTTATCTTCTAAATAAGACAATACAGCATCAGATACTTCCTCACCCATCTCTGTATCAGACAATACCTTAACTGTCAACGCATTATCTACTAATGTTACATCAAGTGCATTGATTGTACCATCATATGTATCACGCACAATGTTCTCAATCTCTACTGTATCATGAATATACTCATCCAAATGTACTACTGTACTTTCATTATCTAAAGCTTCCAAAACTTTTTTCATTAACTATACCTCTTTTAAAAAAGTAAACACATTACTATATAACAAATAAACCAATAAAAATCTATGATTTTAACAATAAACTAATGATAAGTGAATCGTTATTGATATGTGCGAACATATTCATAGGTGTATTTAATGTATCTACTAAATCACGTACCTTACTATCACCACCACTATTAATAGAACACCATACATCTATCTGTAAATCTGATGTATTACCAAAACACAAGTTTTTAAAAATAACCCCTGTGATATTTACATACTTATATAACTCACTATCAATACAACAACGCTTAATACCTTTATCAGACTCACTCTTATAATACCAATATAAAAATGACCTTATAACATCACCAGCTTCAACACAGAATGTACCACTACCTTTAGGTGTATTATATGTGGTACCAATTACATGATAAGACGTTAAATTAGAAATTACATCCCTTGCCTTATCTACAGGAGAGTCAAATGCTTTCTCTAACTTATCACAAGCAACATCAAAAGAATCACCATTATTAAAAGTAACAAGTAGACATACAGGTAATTTCATATACTTAAACTCTATTAACAATAAGTCATCAGCAATGCTATATACATTTGATAATATTGTTTTCTTATCTGGCTTACGTTTTGACTTTAAAAATGTCTTATGATTAGGATTTACATCAAAGTCAGTACCTGCAACAAATAAAGCGATACTATCAGGTATATCACCATTAAGTAAATCTTTAAATGCTTTAAGAGATGTGCCATTTGACTTGAAACTATTAGCAAGCATTCCCTCAGATAAAGTCTCTATTATGCTATTTCTCTTATTCATATAACAACCCCACAATCAGAAACACTCTAAAACTATAGTATCACAAAAAAGGCTTGCTCTACTACTTTTACTAACCTCTTTGGAGTTAGCTGTTTGTAACATACCCTCAGACAAAGATTCTAATATACTACTTCTCTTATTCACTATTTAACACCATTAGGTAATGTAATCACTACACTATCTTTATCTACTTTATAATAACCATTTAATCTTGAACCAAATATGTGAATAAACCCATCAACTGTAGTTTTATCTTCCATATAATAGGTTACATATACATCTAACAATGGAATTTTATGTTTAGAGATATACTCTACATTACCCTCAATATAGCAATCATGTAACACTGGTAAATTTTCTACTGATTTACCATATTCTGTATTAACCCACTCACTGAACACACGCTGTAATGCAGAAACCACTCTAGCACCAGCACTAGCACTTGCCTTACCACTTGCCTTACCACTTTCAGTACCTGTATGACGTTCTACATCTTTACCATTATATGTCATGATAATATCGTATGTAGTATCTAATGCATCATCTACAGATGAATACTTACCATTTTCTATCTCTTTAAAACACTCTAATGCTGTCTCTTTACTATCAAATTCATATCGAATGAAAGAGTTACTCATGTAATGTGAAATCGGTGAGATATCAACCAAATGACTTAGCAACAACATAACAGACTTATCACTTGTATATGCTTTTACATATGTGCCATTAGAGAAATGTAACTCACTAAATCCACCTTTATGAACACCACGCATGACATTTAAATAATACTTACTATGTTTACCAAAGTTAGTATCACCTTTAATACTGCATTTAGACAAAGTTTTTACATCTTTATCTACAACACTTTTAATTAATGAAACAGACTCATTAACACGTACTTTTGAATCACTACGTAACCCCTCTAAAATCGTACCAATACTTTTACTATACATACTATATAAAACCCCCACTTAATTTAATTTTACTCTTACCATCTTTAAAAAAGCGAAGAGAATGACCACCTTTTCTATTATTTAGAATCATTTCTATCCTGTTGCGTTCCTTAGCCACACCAAAATCAAGTGTAACTACAAAACCAACTTCTGTGAATGAAATCTCATAATTAACGCATGCTTTAGCTATTTCTCCAACAACAAAGTCATAGTTATCATTTTTATAGTTAAACTTAAAAACCTTTGCAAAGTCCTCAAACAAAGTCTCCATAACAACAACAGTATCACTTAGCAAACGTGTATCAACTCCAATAATTTTACCTCTATCAAATTCTGTAAACACATCATGAATACAATATGTATCAGCTATCAACTTACACCCATCTAACTTAGGATTATCTATATCAAAAGTCATTTTTCCATCATTCGCAAGTTCAAAAATAGATTCCATAGTAGCTTCATCTGGTACCTTAAATACAAAACACCTTGCTAATCTTGAAAAACTACGTGCCTCAAAAACCATAATGAAACGTCCACCATCACCAAGACAAAGCATATAAAGTTTTGCACCATTACTATTTTTATTCTTCAACATTCCTGTCCATTTAATAACATTATCTACAAATTTCTTACTAAAACTTGACCTGTTATAAAAAGACTTATAACACTTAATGTACTTATCAGGTATAAAGTCTATATCAGACGTTAACAAAGCCTTAACTAACTTATCACTATCTTTATTTTTATTCTTAGGTATAGACTCTGTCATACCCTCATTAACCTTAGCATCATTCAATGAATCTATAATATTAAAATAACCCACTTAAACCACCTCTAGAAGAAAAACTCAATACCAATCTCAGTGTTACTTCTCTTAAATATATTATAAAAATCAGTACTATTACTACCTAATCCCTTTTTTAACTCTCCATGTAGAGTAGAACATATATCTTCATCATCAAACTCAAAGTACATTGACAAAGTAGTGCCTTCTAATCGAACAAGATACATACTACAATTATCAACCAACCTACTGATAAAATTCTCATACTCAGAACCAAATAATGACCTCATACAATTAACTGCATCATTAAACATGGCTATAATAACATCATTTGTACTACGAATAATAGAGCTGCTTACATATGCACCCCTTATAGCATTACCAACTGCCCAATATGTATCAGCTACTATCTTACACCCTTTAAACTCTACATCGACTGAAACTAAATGCATCGAAACCCTAGCATCCCATATAGCTTCTGCAATCTCATCATTATTACATCTCTGAATAATGCATCTCTTCATCCTCGTGTAGGTTCTATCAAAGGCTGTAATAGTAATCATAAAGTAATGAACTTTATGCTTAACTAAATGGTATAATGTATAATCCTTACCACCCTGACTACTAATCTTTTCTTTGCCAACTATATAAAACAATATCTTATTACTAAAAGGAGAATTATTAAAGTAGGAAGTATGAATATCAAGATATTTAGAGGTAATATAGTACAACCCACCATTCATTAGTGCTTTACGTAGTGAATCTATATCAACATCTTTATTCTTAGCTTTATTTTTACCAATAGATGACACCATGCCTTCATCCACTCTCTTACCACTCAATGAATCTATAATGTTAAAATATCCCATTTAAGCCACCCTTAGAAATAGAACTTAATGCTAATACCTTTATTATCCTTGTGTAAAGAATAAAAATCAGTATTTGTATTTCCTAACCCTCGTTTAAAATCATCATACATCGTTCCTACGTTATCAAAATTCATATACAATGTTAAGACATCGCCAATTAATCTTACCGAATAATCAGTACAATTTACAAATAACTTATCAATAAAAGACTCATAGTCAGCTTTAAACAAAGACTTCATACAATTAACTGCATCAGAAAACATAGCCTCCATAACACTTTCTGTATCATTAAGAATACCTTTGTTTTTAAATGAACCTACTATAGCATTCCCATCAAATGCTCGATATGTATTAGCTACTATATCACAGCATCTAAGAGAACTATTAACTGACATCAATCGTAATGACTTCCTATTAACAGAATTCCAAGTTATATTGGCTACTTCTTCATTATCACACTTATGTATGACACATCGTTTCATTCTTGTATAGGTTCTATCAACAGATGAACGGGTAATCATAAAATAATATTCATCACCCTTAATCATACGATAAATCCTATAGTCTCTACCCATCTTATTATCAAGGGACTCAATGCTGATTGTATACCTTAACAAGTCACTATCAAAAGGTGATTTATTATAATAATGTGTTTCACGAATGTCAATATACTTAGTTGGAATTTGATACAATAAACCATTAAGTAATGCACTACACAAAGAATCTATATCTTCACTTTTCTCTTTATTCTTACCTATGCTAGATATCATACCCTCATTGATACGTGTATCTAATAACTTATCAATTAAATCACTATAACCCATACAAACCTCTATAAATTAAACAAAATTATGGCTTGTCCATCTTTTGAGTATGTAACAACTCTATAAAAACTACCCTTCTTATTCACTTCAGTGCCAATCGTATCATAAAATGAATCCACAATATCGGACTCACCATACAGATACACAACAACACTTGTAGACATTCCATCTTTATTAGGTGATGCTATATCCAACCTACATGTATCAAACTGACCTAAAGCGTTTGTAATATCAGACCTAGACAAACTAGAACAGAATGAATCAGCACAATAAGAGAAAATCATATCCAATGCTTCTTTAGTATTTTTACAATATATATCTCTATTGCTGTCATAATATGTAACACCACTCCGATACATATTAGTATTTAAATCATAGATAGAGTCAAATCCACCTTGATTTTCCATCTTCTCTTTAAATTTTTTAAATACATCCTCATCAGAACACTTACATATCCTCGCCTTACCAACTGTAGTACCCTTATGTAAATTATACCCAATAATAGCTACAAAGTACTCACCATTAATCTCATAACCACGTACCTCAGTGAGCAAAACACCACCCTTAGTCCCTGTAATGCAATACTGTTCATACTTTTTATTATTACTAGAAAGTTTTGTATCGTTCCGTACCTCAATGTTGATATCTATATCTTTAGACGATAATTTAGAAATCTGACCACTGACAAGTGCATCAACCATACGCTTAATGACTTTATTCTGTTTCTTAGTATTCTTTGAAATAGATGATACCATACCCTCATCTACCCTACTATTCTGTAAAGAATCTATAATATTAAAATAACCCATATCAACACCTAGAACCCAATATTAAAACTAATGTTCAATGCAGAACCTTTGACAGAATACTTACCAATAGAATCATTCTTACTTAACAACTTAAATGCATCATCAAGACTTTTCTTATCTTCAATCTCAACACTAACAGTAAACGTATATTTATCAGGGTCTAAAGACAAATGTAAACCACTAGAACTACCCAAAACTAACCTAAAGTCTTTATCAAAATCACCTTTATAAGACTTAGCAACACTCTCGAAACTTTTACGTGAAAAAAGTTCAAACAAAGGTAAACTCCTAGTATATACAAATTCCTTAGATACATTGTAATATGTATTAGCTACTAACTTAAAACCATCTATCTTATCTGTAGCACTATTTAATTTTAAATTAACTCTCTTATTGAAAATTTCCTGCAATAAGTTATCATCCAAACAAGCGTAAATGCCACACCTAACTATAGGTGTAGAATTACCCTTCTTATTAAATGTAACCATCATATAAAAATCTTGACTTCTAAGCAATGCCCTAACACCAAAAATGCCTTTGCCATTAGAAATAGATAAAGAACCCATATTATATGGTGAAATTTTAGAATCAAAAGGAGAATTATTAAAAATACCAACCACTGAATTAAAATCAACATAACTAGATAAAGAGTTGAAATCACCATTTATCAAAGAATACATTATGCTATTTACATCTGACTCACCCATTCTATGAGTACCACCACCCATAGACTGTAACATTCCCTCATCTACTCTTTTATCACTCAATGAATCTATAATATTAAAATATCCCATCTATAACTCCCAACGTAAACCTATATAATGTGAACTCTTAACTAAATACTTCCCACTACAAATAGATGATAATAAATCATACACTTTAGACAATACTGTTTTATCTGTAGATGTAAAATTTAACTCCATAGCGTAATCCATATCATCTAAGTAGATAAATGGCTCACTAAGAGTAATTACCTTTTTAAGTACCTCTAAATCCAATGAATCAAAAGCAATAAAAACAACACCAACAAACACATCAAACAACTCAGATATAAATGTATCTACATTATCAAAGAACTCAAATGTAATAGAGTTATAGTATGTATTAGCTACACAGTTACATTCCCTAATGCTATCAACATTGATAACTTTATTCGGTATATTCTTGCCTGATTTAAACTCATCTAATAACTTAGCTATTGTATCCTCATCAGATTCATGAACAACGGCACGTAAATACCCTGTATCACCTTTAGAAGAAAATAGATACGCTATATAATGTGTATTACCCACATCATATGTCTTACAATATACTGTATCAACAACACTAGAACTAACTTTCTGAACCACTGTCTCTTTTGTAGATTTACGAACTACACTACCATTAGTTAATTTAGACTTATTGAACATCCTAAATGTATCTATACTATCTTTAGGAACTTTACTAATATCACGTTTAATAATAGCGTTAAACCAAGTCTCACCTTTACCACTAAGTGATTTATTATTACTAATAGAAGATAACATACCCTCGTCTACTCTTTTATCACTCAATGAATCTATAATATTAAAATATCCCACTGTTTACACCTACTACAACCTAATTATAAAATATTAAATAAGATAAAAATCTATAGTCCCAGTATCACCTGACTCATAATAACAAGACATATTATCAACCTTACCATTAAGATAAGATTTAACCTCATTAAACTTATCTTTATCTAATATATCAAACACAATAGCCAATACCCAATTTAACCCCTTAGAATGACCTATCTGAACACTATCAACATTAATACAACTTATTAGCCTAGTATCACTTACTAAGTACTTTCTAAAATCAGATGTAGTATTTTCCTTAAACCATACAGAAAAGAATGTAGTTATACAATGCCCAATATTAAGACATGCCCTGTGATGATATGTATCATACATCACATCAGCAAAAACTCTAAACGCTCTAAACACTTTACTCATGAAACCACTATAATCTTTAGGTAATAATGATACTTTAGATATCGTGTTTTCCAAATGCATTGAGTTAAAATCTGTCTTTAACAATACTCCCCTAGCAATAGTTAGCTCATGAAATACAACTAGGATATAACCATCACCATAATCACAGAATGTTTTATTATCAACTTTCTTAGATGCTATCTCTCTACGTCTTAATACTATTTCAGCAAGAGTATCATATATCATATTCCCATTATCATATTTATTAAAGCTAGTATCAATCTTTCCCTTACTAATCTCAGTAAATATACCACCTTTATTTGTTTTAATAGTAGTTAACATTCCCTCTGATAATGTTTCTATTATATTATTTCTTATACTCATATATCATTACCTAATTACACAAATAACTATGCATAGAGATATAATCTCTATACTCGTTGCCATTGTCTAATCCTGTAATCGCACCCATATTAACATATCTATCTACAGAATTAGATAGCACTTTAAATGTATCTTTATCAGGATATTTACCATCTTTAAGTTTAATCTTAACATTTAGACTACAATTATAACCACGCTCATACAATTTAAGTTTATTAGCACTCATAACACTATACTCATAGGTAACATCATCAACATCAAACGGAATTGCATTTGTTGATATGTATTTATCTAATGAAGATAATGCATCTCGTACATACCCATTCGCTAAATCCTCAACCGCATCACGAATAGACATGAACTTCTTATCTTTCAATGAATATAAACAAGGTGCAACTACAGTAGTACCTTTAATAATTTTCATACTACCCCCATCGATACCACCATCATAGAAAGCTTTTGCATCTTCTTCAGTCTTGAATTTATACACATAACCCTCTTGATACATTAAATTATGACTATCTTTATATGCAAAAACAACATATTTATCAAAGATACCATAATATGTACCATAACTAGCAAAACCCTCTTGAATGTTTTTATTAACACCATCCAACACTTTAGCTGGTGCCTTATCTGTTTTCTTTTCACTACCATCAGCCATAACAAACTTAGGTTTAAAATCTAAAACACTCTTCTGTGCCTTAGCAGTTTGAATCATACCCTCTCTAATATGTAATGATTCAATAATACTTTCCACACGCTCTTGAATCGTAGCCACTATACTCTACCCCTTAATTATAACAAAATAGCACACTCTACCTATATAGAATGTGCTATTAACAATAACATTATATTATTATATATTATACCATACAGTACAACAATACTACTTACAACTTACTTACCAATGATGAGTGTAAACTGCTCATAATTAAGCTCATCTTTAGATATCTTAACACTATCAAACATCTTCTCAGTTACAATAGCACTGTATAAATCTTTAATTTCAATATCTGAAATAGTCTTGTCAATAATATAACCACTAGAACTATAAAATTTAACTTTACCACTCTTAGAGAAATCAAATGACACAATCGGTATGAAATCTGTAAAATTAGCTTTCTTATTAAAACCATTATTATCTTTAAAAGAGATTAAATTATCAAAGAAAAAGTCCTCTAATCTCTCTACAAGATACTCAGTAGTGGCAGATAAGTCATAACAATACCTACTACTCTTAATAGTATCTACTATCTTCCCTACATCTACAAGACTTATTCTTCGACTATGAGAAACCTTTTTCCATAAAGAAGTGTCGATTGACTTACCTATATAATCCTGTAACTCACTAACAGATGTAATCCCCTTATCAACATTAAAAGAATAATCAGATGTAAACTTATAAGTAAACTCTTTATACAGTTGTTGATTAGATGCTACATCAACTGTAAATAACCGATTAAACATAAAATTTATAAGAGTATACCCATATCCATGCAAGTCTAAATAACACGCATCCCTATCTTGACTATCAATACCTATTGATACGATATCCCCACTCTCTTTAATAACACAATGACTAAGATTTAATGCAACAGCTAATCCTTTTACATCAAATATCGTTCCAGTACGATTGTGCTTAGAACGTATCACCATCGGTACTGTATTGGATTTACCACCAATACGAATGTGAGCCATACCCCTATTTCTGACATACTTATACACATTATGTATTAATACTTTATTATCACGTAACGCACTCATTCATCAACACCTAACATAATCATCCCATCATCAGATATAAATTTAGATTTATTGAGAATCCTCAAACTTAATTTAAGAAACTCACAATCAATTTTGTTTTTATTAGACAATATGCTTGAAATGTTTAGTAATTTAATACTAGATAAATTTGTTGATGTAGTGAATACCTGTAAATCAGACATTGAAATCTTATTATAATAAGGAGATGTAACTATATTATCCTTAAAATTAAAACAACACACACCAACTAACCCACCTTGAACATACATTGTCTTAGATACTCTACCTATATAGTTATCCATACTCATGGTACTGATATAATCCTGTAATACAGATACCACATTAGGATAGTCATATTTAATAAATAACTTCAAGAATGAATCTAAATCACCACAAGAACCACCACACACATCAGATAACTTACTACAATACTCTCTAAATAAATCAGTATGTGTCTTATACATAGCATTCCACACTACTTTACCCATATTCTTTAGTACACTCTGTATAGACATAAAGTCATATATTCCATTATAATACAAACCCTCTTCTTTGAGCCTATTATAATTGAATATGTTATTTGTATCAATACATATAACTGCTTTATCTTTATAATTGATTAGCTTTACATCTTCAGGGTTGATTTTAAGCCTTACACCCTGTAACCTAAAACTATAGTTGAACTGTTTATATATGAATGTAATCGTCCCATTGAATGAAACCTCAATGCATGACATACGATGCCTCATAGCATTACTGAATATATTAACAGTCTTATTTAATATTGATTTATTATCTCGTAATACATTCCCCATGCTAACACACCATCTCAATCATAGAACTGCCACTGTCAGCTGTATATTTATTGCCTTTACCCCTAAATGACACATATAAATTGAGTTGTGAGTAATTTATATTTGAAGAACTTTTCATGAAATCAGTAATAGAATTAAATCTCATAAAATTTCTAGTAGCCTTTGTAAATATCTCCATCTTTTCAATATCAACATAACCAGACGATGGATATACTATTACATTTTTATCAAAATTAAGACAACACAAACCAACTAACCCATCTTTAGCATATACAGACTTAGGTATATGATAGTAACTATCTGCTATAGAAAGTTTTGATATGATATCACTTAACATTGATATAAAAGCTTCTTTATTGTGTTTTACAAACAACTTAATAAAACTTGACCTACCGTCACAAAACTCACCAAACTTAGATGTATAAAATGAATATAACCCATCAAGTATATCAACATATTTTTTAGTTAACAAATCGTCCCATACTAATCCAGCCATCAGATGTAACATACCACTGATAGAAGAATCCTCATAACGACTCACTACACCATTATCTCGTAAAGAACCAAAATTAAATACTTTATTAGTATCTAAACAAACAATAGCCTTACCATTATATTCTACTAACTTAATATGACTAGAATCTATATCAAAACGTAAACCATCAACAACAAATACATACTCATAGTCTTTATAAGAAAACTTAATATTACATGTCCAATCTAAAAAATTAGCATACAATGTAGAATCAAGATTATCAGCAAGTCGAGTATATTCTTTCATAACACGATTCAATATAGCTTTGTTATCTCTTAATATATTACCCATACTAACACACCAACTCAATCATAGAACTCTTATCATAAGAATAAGTTTTACCACTACCCTTATAGGATAAACCGAAGCCGATAAAATTATTTAAGACTTTACGATTAACAACACAATCTCTAAGATACTTAAACATTATCTTATTGTTAGTAATTGACTTTGTAAGTATATCTAAATCCTCTATATTATTTCTTAAATCAATGGCATGTACAAGTGTATCAGTCTCAAAATCAATACAACACAAACCTAATAAACCATTATTAGTATAAACAGTCCTAGCCAACCTATAACAGTTCTTATCTATTGATAAGTCTGAACATAAATCATCCAACATCGACATAAAAGCTTCTTTATTATGCTTAACAAATAATTTACTAAATGTCTCTAAGCTATCACAGAACTCACCGAACTTAGATGTATAAAATGACATTAAATCTTCAAGTAACTCAGCAGATTTTCTGGATAAATCTTTGTACACAAGATTAGCCATATTATACAATACACCACTTATAGAGATATCGTTAGGATACATAAGAATTCCATCATCTCTTAATCGACTAAACTTAAATATATTATTTGTATCTAAACAAATAATTGCTTTTCCCTTATACTCTACTACCTTGATATCCTCTGGCTCTACATCAAGAGAAAGACCATTGATAACATAATGATATGCATAGTCCTTATACCTAAATTTAACTAAACAACCATTAGCTAAGAACCTAACAAATGTATAAGAATCAAGACTATTAGCAGAATCTTTATAACCTTTAACAACACGCTTCAGTATGGCTCTATTATCTCGTAATATATTTTTAGCCAATTAATCACCACCCTTCAATAGTTACCCTCAATATCTATATTACAAACACACTTAGTACTTAAAATTAATCTCATATCTTTATTAAACCAATGCTTAATATTAGTTGGGATTGTATTATTTACTATATCTGATACCGATACAATATTTCTATAATCCTTACCACTACCTTTATATGACATAAGTCGTACAATATATATGTATGAATAATAAGGAATATACACATACTGTGACATAGCATCATATCGCAATAATGGTAACTTACATGTATCTATCAACATTTCATCAATAGACGATATGAACTCAACATGTTGTAATGTACGTAAAATAGAAGATACAATATCTCCCCTAATTTTACTTCTCATAAAAAGTTTAAGTGCATGACACATAGCATTATCATTGATGAAATCATGTACAGAACTATATCTATTATTGATACTATAACTTTCTAATAATCTATGTAATATATCTAAGTTAGCCCCAACATTAATATGTTTTCTATTAAGTGATTTTAATATCCCATTATAAACATCATTAAATAAATCGTCACTAAATACATCGGAATTATATCCTTCTGTATGTGATAAACCATAAAATTGTACACTAGAATAATCTAACTTACTTGTATCTAAACAATATAATAAGTTCTTGCCACTCTCTACCCATGAGTACATATCTTCAGTAGCACTAATACCAATATGATAGTCACTAGTAGAAATAATCGTATCACCTAAGCAGTACTTAACCCTAACAGAAACAATGACATCTCTCTGATAAGGATATACTTTGTTTATTAGATAATTTAGTATGCTTTTATTATCCCTCAGTAAACTCTTCATATACTAAAAAGCACCACCTAAAGGTATATCATAATCATTAATAGTTACTATATGTAACAAGTCATTATCTTTTAAATTGATTCTACCACTTAAAAAGTCATCTACAGAAAAGATATCCCTACCATCTTTTCCATCACCTGTCCTAGACATAAAGTCAACAAACACAATATCTCCACGATTAGGTACGTATACCTTCTGTGATTTAGTATCATATCGCAATAATGGTAACTTAGTATTATTAAGTAACCTACTCTTAACGGTATTATGAAGTATAACCCCACCAAAGAAATTTTGAACTACTTGCTCAGTTCTAAGAGCAACCTCTTCCTCTAATTTAGTCATAAAAGCTTCATATACATGTGTATCATTACAAAAATCAATAAACGAAACATACTCTGTATCAGTAATGCCATAGAAATGTAACATCCGATTGATAGCCTCTAAGTTAGTGTTATTAAATGAGCTTGTAATACTATTCATAGTATTTCTAAGTAACTCACCACTAATCCCAACGGAATCAAACCTAGTAGTACCCATAAGACCAATCCAACGTAAATTGTTATACCGCATCAACTTATTAATATCGACACAATAAAATAAGTTATGCTTATCTTCTACCCATGTATACATGTCCTTAGTAGTATTTAAATGTAATAGGTATACTTCACTATAACAAGCCAACCCATTCGTAATATAATAATGAGTACCAACCCTAGTTGTTACTACATCTCTATATGGATATGCCTTCTTAACTATCAGATTTAATATATTCTTATTATCACGTATTAATCTACCCATACCATCACCAATTATTCATAGTGATAAAGTAACCACTACGTTCACGGAATTTAAACTGTTTATCGATATCAATCGTCTTAGGAAGTTTCCATCCCCTTTTAATATAGTTACTAATAGTATCACTATGACAATTTCTACCCTTAAAGATATCACATTTCTCTAATCGACAACTATTAGGTAATACTACCTCATTAACCATTTTATTTAAGTATACAGCTACTACACCCAAATATCTTTTATTAATATAAAATACACCTTTTGTATCTTCACCAGTAGATTTATACAAGTTATCTGTATTTAAATTCTCATAAATAACATCAGTTAAAAATGTACGTATCTCATCCAATACAACTTCCAATACAAGATTATAGGTATTTGTATCATTAATATAATCATATAGATTAGAGATATTGACACCACTAATGCCACAATGTTGTAAAAATTTAACCATATAGGAGTCATCAACGATACCACCCATATAAAATATCTCAGTTACAAAGTCATCAACTACCTTACTAGTATACTGAATGAAATCCTTATATTGTACATTACAGTCATCTCTAATCCATGAAATATTATTAAATGTAAACAACTTAGATGTATCTATACACAAGAAAGCACTATCTTTATATTCTACCCATGTATATGCATCTTTAGGTATATGGAAGTATAATGTCATACGATTTGTTGTTACTACATAATCATCTACTTTAAATGAAAACGCAAAACCAACACTTGACGACATCATTGCACATCTATCAGATAATAAAGTATTCTTCTTTATCTTCTGTAATAATACTTTATTATCACGTAATAATTTACTCATAAATAACCTCAATCACTATTATCTAGGATATCTAGTCTCTACCCATGACTTCTTATCATCAGATAAATTTATTCTAAACCTATCTTTAGACAGTATAGGTAACACTAAACCAGAACCACTATTGCTAGTATACCCTTTATTAACTACATCACTAATTGTATGATAAACAACACGCTCTTTCTTAGAATTACCATGTATTGAACATATCTCTAAGTTACCATAATGAGGGAATACAACCCTATCTTCTTTAATATCTACTCTAGCGACAGCAACATGCCCATTCTTATAAAATAAGTTATCTTTGCTACCATTAAATAATTTAACATATGCATTATCTACACTAAGACAAGCATTAATATACTCTGGTAACTGAGTATTAACCATCCGTGTGAGTACACCAATTAACTTATTCTTAGTCATTATATCATTCCGTGCGGCCTTCCAATTATTATATGTACAAGGAATACCAACACCATTAATAAACGATACTAACTCTTCTAACGATAAACCACTGCCATTATCAAATAATATATCACAGAAAGACTCAATGTCATCTTCTAATGCAGTATATAAAGAATCCTCTAACTTACCACCTAAAATAAAGTACTTAATGTTATTATACGATAGTAATGCATTTAAATCTATACAATAATATAGATTATCACCATCTTCTAACCACTTATACATACTATCTTCTATACGTAATCGTAATCCAAAATAACCACTGTACATTCTGCGATTATTAATAAACCAATCTATAAAGAATAAATTATTACTTACACCACCAACAAGAAATGCCTCTTTAAAGAAATGTAATTGTTTTTCTATCTTACGTAATATCTGTTTATTATCCCTTAGTAAACCACTCTCACTAATAACTGAACGATTATCCACTAGGGAGTCTATAATGTTTGAGTATCCCATGATTAACCACCATAAATAATATAGGATAATACTTCACGACCACTATCATTATCTTTAATCTTACTATCCTTACGAGATTTTGGGATAATATCAACAGCTGTAAAACATTCTAAGGATTTAAACTTAGTCACAGCATCCTGTACTTTATCTAACTCAAATGTAAATGTATACCCATTCCAATCTTTCTTCTTAGGATTTATAATAAATCTATCGTTGCCAGGGAACCTACTCATATAAATCATACTCTTTTTAGTATCTACACAACAAATACTAATTGTATCATTTGTCATATCTACTGATTTATTACTGTTAGGTACTAACCCTTTTATATTAGATACATACTCTTTTAATGCAATATCTAACCCTTTAATGATTAAATCAGATAACTTCTTATACGCAGAACCACTCTTAATTACCTTAATAACATCATCGATTGTTTCTACCTCAACCCCTAATATATCTCTAAAGTCATTTTTAAACTTTTCAATATATCTCTCATCATCCATGATAAATAGTTCCTCACGTTTCAACGTATCAGCCAAACCATTAATCATAAAATCAGCTACATCTTTAGCAGAATATTTATTATTTGTATCTTCAATATAATAATATACTACATTATCTGATTTAAACACATCATTAATATCTAAATAAATAAATCCTCTTCCTTTTTTAGTATCTTCCTTCTGATGTAGTTTATTTACATCAAACACAGGTAGAACCCTCACATGTGTCATACTACCAACACTCAGATACAATAGAAAAGTCCAATCACCATGTAATGTAGTATCTTTACAAGATAATAACGCTTTCTCTAACTGTGATAATACAACCTTATAATCACGTAATACATTAGTAGCCTCATTAACTACCCCTTTATTGTTCCTTGTATCTGATAAGGATTCAATAATATTAAAATATCCCATATCTTATCACCTAATTATAATCAGATATAGCACCACCTATATCTATTTTATACACTTCTAATATCTTATTCCTTAATGTCTTAAACTCTTTACCATGACCTTTAAAATGACACTCTACAGTTGCATGTGCTAACTCATGATAAATTGTACTAATTGATAACTGAATATCTTTAATAACATGAGTCCCATAATCATATACATGAACATTATGATTATTCACAGAAAACTCTATCAAGCAAGTATCGTCATGATACCAATACGTAATACCTAATATCTTTTTGCTACGTCCCGTATAAGCATGTATTAATAATATTGGTTTAAATCTATACCCTAAGTCTTCTATATCTTGAATAGCCTGTAGGAATATATCTTTATAACCCATCATCTCATCATCAAGATATAAAGTACTCATAAACTATTACCACTCTAACAAATATAATATCATCAATTATAATGCATTAAACCTAAATAGTCTTCTCCCATTATGAATAACATCTGTCTCAACATGACCAGAGAAATCAAATGAAAAACCACCTATGCAATCTAATGTTTTGTATTTTGCAATAGCATTATTAACATCATCAAGTGCAAAATCAAATGTATAACCATTTGCGTCTTTCTTCTTAGGATTGACAATATAACGCTCATTATCAGAAGATGCACGACTCATATAAATCATATTCTTCTTAGTATCAATACAACATATACTAATTGTATCTTTTGTCATGTCTACTGACTTATTGCTATTAATTTTTAACCCTTTTAAACATTTGGTATACTTATTAATCATAACAGGTAGGTACTTTTCCAACACAGATTTATAAGTCTTATACAACACACTACTGCTATCTAACAAGTCTTTCTTTAAATCAGCCATAGTAGTAAATGTATATCCAAATGTATTTGATAAGAAACTTTTTAATTCATTTAAATTATAATCATCATCATACCATGTCGCTTTATCATCTAATGCCTTAACTGTTAGCTTTAACAAATAAACAAGAATCTCATCAACAGTAGAAACCTTTTTACCATTAACTAAGTAATGTGAAATAGTATCTGTTTTGATAACATCTTTCATATCAGCATAAATAAAAATGTGACCTTTATTATCTTCTCTTTCATGTAATGTATCAATACTATACACAGGTAATAACTCAACAGTCCCATACCAACCACAATCTAGTGAAAGATATAACCTATTAGCATCATAAGGTACAACATCTGTGCTCTCAGATAATAAAGCTTTCTTTAACTGACTAATGATACCTTTATAATCACGTAACAATGTTCCCTCATTAACCCTTGTACTCACTAATGATTCTATAATTGTACTATAATTTGACATATCTATTTAACCCTTACCTTACTTAACAATACACTCTCCTGTATTGTATACCTATCTGTACTATCGATATCCAATACCTCAAAAGAACTACCTTCATTAGAAATCACATATACACTACTACCATCCTGTAATGTATAAGTATTGCCGATTAATTGATATGATTCATCTAACTCTTCTACCATTGAATCAATGTAATCATCAGCATCATCATCAATACCATCATCATCAGCATCACGCACATCCCATGAATACTCACAGTCAGTACAGAAATAAGACTCACCATTATCATGAATGTTAATATTAGTACTACCACATTCAGGACACTTAATAGCCTTACCATCTCGTAATGCATCTAATTCCTCTTGACTTAATTTATTTGTATTAGTATCTTCTGTACCCATATCCTCTTCCTCTTGATTAGAAGTATCGTCTACAACCTCTTCTGTTTCAGCTGTATCCTCTTCTTTACTTTCAGAAATATTATATGTATTAGTATCATCAATAGCCATACCGCTATTGGTAAATACAATCTTCATGAACTACTCCATATGAATTAAAAACACCTATATATTAAAAATACTGTACTGTACAATTATACAACTATACAGTACAGTATGATATCAACTATCTAAATAATTATTACCTAGTAATACTCTTAGGTCTACCCTCTCTCTTTTTCCTTAAATCATTAAGTTTGCTATGCATTTCTCTATATTTTGACTCCCTCTTCTCTCTCATGCTCTTTAAACTATTCTTACGGTCTATAGCCTTTGACCTCTTAGCTAATGTCCTCTTGGCTTTAGCGGCAGCTTTATCTTCGGCTTTCTTGGCAAGGTCATGACCTAACTTTTTATTTTGTTTAGCCACCTTACTAGAACGTACCTTATCACCAGCCTCTTTAGCTTTTTTATCATAGTAAGCCTGACGTTTCTCTTTAGCCTCTTTCTCTTCCTGAGGTGTCATCCTAACTTTAACCCTTTTGCCAT
>ERZ773233.634-NODE-634-length-22519-cov-8.455351_pt1 | contig 22519 bp, 13 predicted proteins | sample MGYA00580991_ERZ773233 | MGnify/ENA primary metagenome ERZ773233 (study PRJEB29015, sample SAMEA2738178) | human oral metagenome | biome: human oral; feature: human-associated habitat; material: saliva | place: China | collected 2161 ...
GTAATAATGGCAGTGATGGTGATATGTTTAAACCTATCGAAGGCAATCCAGAGGACGACGAGGTAGGCGCTAAACCAGAAATTCCACTTTGGGAAGTATTCCAGTCTAACGTGTGGGATGACTAATAGACGTATGGATTACGACAGCATAGAAGGATGTCTTAGTAGATATTTTCTTTAGTGTGCTGTTGCTGTTAGCCATTAAAAAAGTGAGGGGCGATATCAAATTTATTTTGATATTGCCTCTTTTTTTGTTCTTATTGCTTTGACTTAATTTTGTTGTTAATCAGTTTGGGACTTTGACCTTTGATGTTTGATATTTATATTTTCTTTTACTTTTTATTTTATCATAATCTATGAAGTATTCTCCGTGTCTACCATAGCTTTGTATTTAGTAGTTCTCCATTCATTCTGTGACTCTGTGTGACATATCGTTAAAGTCCAAAACTCACATGGTAAACCTTGTTTCTCTATTTTTCTGAAGATTCTTAATTTATGTTTACTATCTTGTATGAATCTTTTTTGTAAATAAAATTCATACATTTAATCTTTATTGATGCTCAATTGGAGTTGAATTAACGCCCTTTAGGCTTGCTAAAGATGCCCTTTTGAAGTCTTATTAACGCCCTTTTAAACGCTAATTAGGCACCTCTTACAGCGCTGTTATGGAACTATTTGATTTAGTGATAGTTACAGCTGCAAGCGAATAGCTCTTTTTTTGAGTAAAAAGGTGTGCTATAGAGATGAATTTTGTGTAGTTTTTTCAGCGTCTTTCGTTGTCTGTTGAGACCTCTTGAAACAAATAACGGATGCACAATCGTGCATCCGCATTAACTTTACTGAGAACTATAATAAAGTCACAGTTTATTTTTCTTTATTTATCTCCGTTGAGCTTGTGGTGAAACTTTGCTGATAATGCCTTGTTTTAGGCTATCTTTTTTTGTAGCTATAGCCACAAGTAACGTTGATAATTCTTTATGATTAATGTCTTTTTATAATGTTTTTGTATTATAAATGGGTATGGATAGCCCTGTCATTTCTTCTATAACTCTGCTCCACTTACCAACCTTATTCATGGTTTTACCATTGGTTACACCACGCTTAGTGTATTTTGAGACGGGGACTTTAGTTCAGTTCCTCTTTCTCGTTCATTGCCTCAAGGCAGTGAGGACAGATACCTTTATAGTAAAGCTGTGTGTCATCAATTCTAAAGCCCTTGCCAATTTCGCCAGTATAGCGTGGCATTTCCATTGCCTCAAAGTCATAAACCTTCTCACAACGCTTGCAGAAGAAGTGTGCATGTGGCTCAGTAATACCGTCGTAGCATACGCGATGATCATCAATAGTAATCATTGATGCTGCTCCGTGCTCTGACAACATTCTCAATGTGTTATAAACAGTTGTACGGCTCACCGTTGGAAGTTGTTTCTTCAAGTCAAGGAAAACCTCCTCCACTGTAGGGTGGGTGTGGTGAGTAGCGAGATACTTCATGATTGCTACACGCTGTATAGATGGGCGAATACCTAATGCTATTAATTTGTTATATACTGAATCCACTGTTGTCTACCTTTTTATCAATTTATACTAAATATATTTCCACTAATCATAACAAATCACCCGAATTAAAGCGAATGATTGATAGAATATCGCTGCAAAGGTACGAATTTTGTGAAAAACTGACAAATATTATGTTGGAAAAACTACAGATATTGTAGGAGTAGACGAGTGAACGAGTTACTTGTGAGAAAGACAAGGTAACATAGTATTTTGACAAGAGAACAGTTTGCTCAGAGAAAGACACAGTAACAGAGGAACGATGGAGGAATAATAACATAACAAGTAACTTATCCACTTCTTAATTTGTATGCAATAAAAAGTGTTCTTATGTTACTTTGTCTTCTTTACAAGCAACTTGTTCCTTTGTCATCTTTTCACTTGTGTGCTTTGTTGGAACAGATAAAAGTATTACTTTTGTAATTGATAAATGTTTAATGTGTATATATAAGGATTATTTAGGATGAAAGAAGTTAGTTACAAGGATTTAAAGTTTAATCCGTTCAACCTTTTAGGAAAGGAATGGATGTTGTTATCTGCTGGTAATGAGCAGGATGGGTGTAACACGATGACAATTAGTTGGGGACATATTGGCTGTATGTGGGGCCATAACGACCCAACAGTTGTTGCCTATATACGTGCCAGTCGCTATACAAAGACCTTTGTAGATAAGGAAGATTACTTTACGCTTTGCGTGATGGATGCCTCTTTTAAGAAGCAAATGGCTTATCTTGGTTCTGTTTCAGGACGTGATGAGAATAAGATAGAGAAGGCTGGATTGACAAAGGTTTTTGCTGATAATAGTGTTTATTTTAAGGAGGCTAAGTTAGTTCTTGTTTGTAAGAAAGAGTATGCTGCAGACCTAAAGGAAAGTGGTTTTATTGATAAGGAGATTTTTGAACAGGCTTATCCTAATGGCGACCTTCATACGATGTATGTTGGTAAGATTGAAAAAATACTCGTTCGTGATGATGAGTATCTTGGTTAGTAAACAAGTGAACAAGTAGACAAGTTTACCAGTTGCTTGTAATAAAAGATGAATTGTAAGAGGCAAAAGGTTTATAAGGGAATGAAAATAGGGTATATCTTTATCATTCTATTGCTTCTTGTAGCCTGCAAACCTTATGATGATTATAAGGAAAGAGGACATTGGAAGCAACTGAAAGAAAACGAACGTATAGGTTTTTATTGGCGGCATAATGATAAAATCTATGCTGCCTTAGGCGATTCTGCCGTCCTTATCAAGTATGTTAAGCCTATGGAAGATGTCGATATAGCGACCTTCTATGTGAATAAAAAAACTACCAATGGGATGGAGAATTATGCTAAGGATAAGAAGAATGTTTATTATCCTTTGCATGCAATATGCGTTGATGCTGACAGCTATGGTTATGAGTATGCTACAGAGCTTATTGTCAAGGGTGCCTTTCCCTCTTCTTTTAGATATGTCGGGGATGGGAAAGGAACTGATGGGTATACGATGTATAGATATGGTAGGCGAGAAGACAAGTGAAGGAGTAGACAAGTTTACCAATTGCTTGTAATAAAAGATGGTGTATCATGGTAATAGACATAGTAACAAAGGTAACGTGATAATTTAATAAGTAACTTGTTCACGTCCTTTGTTATTATGTCTTTTTTTATCTTTTACACAAGCAACTGGTTCACCTATCTACTTATTCACTTTTTTACTTTGTCTTTTTATATAGGCAACTTATCCCCTTCTTCATTATTCTGTCCTTAATAGGATAGGTATTGAGGCTCCACACATGTGGTGCTAACGCTTCGCACGAGTGGTGCTAACCAACAGCACAAGGCGTGCGGCACAACAATACCGCTGTAGAAGATGGGATATAAGCTGATTGATAGACGAGTTTAAGAGTAGGAAAATTGCTTGTTAAATTCTCATTTCCTTTTTTCTCTCTTTCTCACAAGCAACTCGTCTACTTGTCCACTTGTCAACTCGTCCACTTACTTAATATCATCGTATGCGCGAATAGCCTGAAGGAAACGTGCATTGACATCTTCGAAAGTGTAAAGACCGTCAGTATTCTGATTGAGACCTTTCAATTTCAAAGAGAATATCTGTGGTGTATGTTGCATGTCGAGTAGGGACATCTGCTTAAGCTGATCAGTACTCTGGTAAACAAGGTTTACGGCTATATAAGCTTTGCCAGCAGCGTCAACCCACTTTTCTAAGACAAGCTTTGAACCGATAGGTGTCTTCTTCTCGATAGAGTTAGGGAGTGAATACTCCTCAACACCAAGGGCAGCATCAACACTTGCAATGTTTGAGTCGTGACCACAGAGGAAAGTGAACTTACGATCTTTATCGTTCAACTCATCGTACATATACTGCAAAAGTGGGTGAGCCACGTTAACAGCAACGATAGGAGCAGTGAAAAGTACGTCGCCATACACGTCTTTTACCTTAGCAATCTTAGTCCAATCCTCAGTTGTTAGTTTATGACCAAAGGCAGCTTTCATGCCATCTGGCTCCTCATAATACTGGAGGATAAAGGCGTCAGAAGCAGAGTTTGCATTCTTCAACGAACCCTTCATTCCTGGCTCTTGGTTGAGTTCAAGCGTAATTTGTGTATCGTTATTAATGAAGTCTTTTATTTCTCCTTTCTTATAATACTCACTTTGCTTCATGTCTAAGACCTTAGCAATGAGGTCGTAGCTCTCCTTTAGACTTTTGTTGATACCAACAAGTCCTTCCTTACCACCCATAGCATTGATTTGCTTCATAGCCTCAGTGCGGAAAGCCTCAGTACTCTTTGTAAGACGAGGGAAGAAGATTGGGTCCATCTTAGATGGAACATAGCGGTGGTTTACACGTAGGTTAGCCACTGGCATGAAGCCACCAGAGAAGTATTGTGCAGTAGCGATACAACGCTGCATAGAGTTAGCATAAACGTTTACCTCATCAATAGAAGGAACATAGTTGTCCTTAAACAATCCTGTTTCGATTGTCCATTTGCGGAAGAATTGTCCCATCTCGGTTTCAAGTACACCACCTCTAAGTGTCAGTTCGCTGGAAGCTGATGACCAGTTTGTCCACTCGTGTGGAGTCATCTTGCTCAGTGCAGAACCATTGGTTGATAGTGGTGAGCGGATGTTGTGACGAGAAAGAATAACAACTTCTTTGAGTTTGTATTTTCCTTTGAATGCCTCAGAACGCTGAAGTTGTGCCTGTGCTAATGCTGGACAAATGATTGTCAGTGTTAAAAGGAGGAAGAGTGAATTAAGTCTTCTCATTATAGTAGGGCTTTTTTAATTCATAATTCATAATTCATAATTATGATTACCATTGTTTGTTGTAAAGGTAGGGTGAACATATCTATATATAGTAAATGTTAATACTCTTCCTTCATAAACATCTGAAGTAATCATAATTATGAATTATGAATTTTGAATTATGAATTAAAACCAGTCATAATTATGAATTGTGAATTATAAATTATGAATTAATGTTAGAATTTAATCTGCAAACGTGTCTCAAGGATAGAGAATGTATTGTTGTTGAATGCAGCGTTATCTGTTGCGCGGGTGATAGAACCACGAACACGCCAAATCATATACTTGTTGAGGTAATAGTTGAAAGTCAATGACCAATCGTTTACTTTACCACCAAAGATATTAGCGTCCTTATCGGTTAAGGTTGAGTAGTTGTAAGCTGCAACAAGCTCCATAGAACCTGGGTCTGGAGTTGCAATACCTGCATCAGCCATTGTATAGGTATAGCCCTGACCCTTGAGAAGGCAGCGTAAATTGCTATATGCACCCCATGCGCTATAGTTTGGCATAGCGTTATCACGCTTGATACCTACGTAGAAGTACTGTGCCTCAAAGCCAAAGTTACCAACTGCAAAGTTCATTTCTGGAGAGAACTTCCATAGTGCTGTAGCGTCTGTGATAGTTGCTTCCTGTGCTGCAACATTTGCAATACGTGTTGGGAATGGAGCCTTCAATGTGTAAGACTTATGGCTGATAGCTGCATTCTTGTTGTAACGTGGTGACTCGTATGCTCCACTGATACCAATATGGAAAATCTTTCCACGCTCGGTTGCTGGACGCCATACCAATCGTGTCATTGCACCCCATGCCTCATTACCAAGCTTGTCGGTTGACATCTTCATCGCATCATTCTCTGCAAATACAGATGCTGTGGCATGGAATTTCTCACCAGCGTGAACATACATAGCACCAATCAGACGACTATTAAAGAAAGCCTGGTTAGCCAATGGCTCTTCCATTGAAATCTTGAAACTTGATGATGTACCACTCTGTAAACCAAACTGGTGTACGAAGTAGCCCATACGAATCAAGTTCTCTTTGTTAAAGTTATAATCGAGGCTAATATCTTTAAGTGAAAGACTCTGACGAGCATAACCAATGTCAACCTTTGCTTTCCACTTACCGTATGTTGCACCTACGCCAATACGTACATCAGGAATAGCAGCACCATCATTAAGCTGGTCGTTGAGTGTCTCGTCGGTTGAGTGCATTATACCAGCATCCATAAGGATTCGACCAGTTGGCTTAACAACCAACTTTGGTTCCTCGTCTTCCTGAGCAAAGGCCCCTGCACAAGTCATCAAGGCACAGGTAGCTATAAGGATAATTCTTTTCATAGGGTATTTGTATTCTATAAATTGGGTTTTATCAGAGAAATAGAGATATAAGAAGGATTATAGAGGAGTTAAGTCATTAACTAAAAGTCAGTGTAAACCTATTGACTTAACTCCTATGCCGCCTTATGCTTTGTAAGACTTAGTTTGCAGTCTTAAAAGTACTCTTCGCAATCTTACCCTCCTTCTTCAGCTTAGCAAACTCTTTCTTAGCCTTTGCTAACTGTTCCTGGAAAGCTGGTTCTGCGTGGAGACGTGCTACAACAGCTGCGCTGATGATACGTGCTGCGTCTACATCGCTCTGCCAGTGGTAACCACAGATAACACGACTCTGGCCCATCTGATAGCCACGTTCAAGGATTTCATTCTGACGATCAACGTTAATCTCAGAGAGAACAAGAGCGGTAGCCCAACCGATAGCTGTGTGACCTGATGGATAAGAACCATTGGTTGAAAGCTCTTCCTGCTGCTCTGGGTTACAAGTCATCTCCTTATAGAATGCGAATGGACGAATGCGCATGTAATGATCTTTAGCACTACGTGTAGCCAAATCACCTGCATCCTCACGCATATTTAAAACGAGCTTGTAAATCTCAGGAGTTGTCTCCTTGCTAATCTTGATACCGAAAGCCTCTGAGAAAGCGTTAGGTACACCATCACCACCTACACGTGCATCAGCAGCAGCCTGATCACCACGAGGTGTGTTGCGCTGCATCTTACCCCATTGGTACTGTGCTTGGTCGTTAAGGAACTGAATACTACCTGGCTGTGGAGGTGCAGGGAGAAGCTCGAGTGAACTTGCCTGCTGTCCATCCTGAAGGTAATAGAGGTCTGGTTGTGTACGTACGTCTTTAATCTTCTTAGCTGCTGTCTGTGCGAAAGTGGTTACTGAGAACATTGCCAGCAAACCAACTAATAAGGTTTTCTTTGTCATCTTAGTAGAGTTTTAAATTTATAAAACGGTTTAATTAAAATACAAAAGTAATAAGTTGCTGCAAAGGTAAAGGAAATGTTGTATACAAAATAGTTGCATCTTGTTTTTTAGTTAAAATAAACGGATGCAACTATTGTTAATATGTTGATTATCAGTATTTACTCTTATTCTGATAATTTTAAAATATAATTGACGATACTGGCTGGATTCTCTTTGCAATAGGCAGTGAGAACAGCATTGTTATCACCAATCTTACTATGATAAAGGCGGCTGACAACAGGATTTAGGTTACCATAGATTCCTAACATTCCCGGTAGGAGTGTACGCTTTACTCGTGGCATTGCAAGGAGCAAAATAAGCACACGCACCTGCTGACTATTGGAAGCTGTAAAGTGGAATACCTCCTTACAAATTTCTTTATCGGTTGTGGCAAAGTTCTTAAAGAACTTATCTGATATATCAGCAATTTGGTCGGTGATGTCTCGAGTAGCTGATTCGATATCGGCAAAGAGTTTTGAATTAAACTTCTTCATTCGTCGCTCCTCGTTCTGCTGCACAACATTCTCGTGCACAGCAGTATATTCCTGCATTAATTGTTGCAAGGACTTCAGTTGTTTAATTTGGTTGATACGGTTATCAATCGTCTGTAATAAGCGAAGAAGTACTATGCGGTCACGGTTGTCAATGTCTTTTTCTATTGACTGCAATTCGTCCGTCAATGCTTTAGTCATTAGTTCATAACCCTCCAGCTTTTTCAGTTGTTCGATGCTTTCAGATATATATTCACGGATAACTTTTAAGCCCTCTGGCGTGAAGATATTCTCATATTGATTCTTCACAGCAATGAAGTCAGTATAAACCTCAGCCACAGAGTGTTGCTTTGATTCGTTAAGAATATGGTGTAAGCGTTCTTTCATACCATCATTCAATCCCTTTAGCACGAGTGTGTCTTGTGTTGAGCGATGGATTTTATTAAGTCGTTCCTTAAGTTCTTGGATATGATTGAGCCATACCTCATTCCTTCGGCATTGTTCAATGATAATCTCTATGTTGTCCGTATTGCGTGCTTCTTCTGAGTCGTGTACCATAGAATCACGTTCATAGACCTCAAATTGTTTAATACGAGCTATCTGGTCATTTAGGTATTTTACCATCTGAAAAGCGGTATCACGGTTCAGTCGGGCAATACGTGCTGATAGTTGTGCAAACTGTTCATTGTTAGTGCGCAGACTTTGTGAGCTGACATTAATGCTATCAATTTCATGACTGATACTGTCAAGCGTGTTGCGTTCATTCTCCGTCAGTCTGTCTTTTAAGGTGTCTAACGCTTCCAGACGTTTGTGTAGGTCGTCTTTGCTCATCTGAAGTTGGCGATAAGTTAATATCCGATGTCTACGATAACTAAAGAAAATAATGATGAAGATGCAAATGAGGGTAAACAGAATGATACCAATAAGTTGTAGACTTGGAACTTTATCATCAAAAGTAACCCACTCGGCTGCTTCTTCCTTACCTGGGGTTAACTGTAAAACTCCAAGGTCAGAACCTATATATAAGGTGTTGTCAAGGATAAATCCTGCCTGAGCATTGAAGTGGATGTCTGCAAAGAAACTACCACTATCAATTAGTCTTCCCCCTTTAATCTTATACTTATGTATACCTGTTTCTGGAATTGTATAGATAATGCTGTCATTGATGCAAAACATTCTACAGCTTCCATCAGTTCGGATAGAGTCAGCACCTTGAATTTGTAGATGATGATTGGTAAGGAGGAGTAATTGAGGATTCTGCTGACCGTATGTTAACAGACTGCTGATAAATACTTTATCCTGTGTTCCTGCAACTTGTTTTATCTGTTCCCCCTTTTCTACAAATACACCATTATTGAGCGTGGCAATATATATGTCGTCGCTATTTGGTGCCTGATGAAAAGCGGTTATATACCTATTGTTCATCGCCTTAATGGTATCTGTCTTACCATTTTGGGTATCAATGGATAATAGATAGTCTTGCACACCAAGGAGTATTCTGCTTTGGTGGGACAGAAGTGCCATAGAGGTGATACGTGTCTTTGGTTTCGCCAGTAGCTGTGGACGCTTAAAGAGCTGATTGACAAGGTAATGATTACCAAGGCTTAGCCTGAATAGCTGATTATTAGCATTATAGTAATAAATATCCTCGCCATTGGCATACATCTCCTTTGGCAACTCATCGTTCTCAAAATCATAAATCTTTGTAGCTACTTGTTCTCCTGCTTTTTGACGGAATAACTCATGTTGGTTATTAACATAGAGAAGGTCTTTGTCGGATACACAAGCAGCAATGATTGGAGGGTTAGCGTTAAAGAAACCAAGATGGTGTGGAATACGCCATATAGCATTTTTTGTCAGCAGGATAGAGAAGCCATTGCCATCGTCGGCAATAGCTATTTGGTGCGGATTGTCAGGAATATTATTTCGCAATGGAATACTAACAAAACGCTCTAAGTTGTCGGATAATAGTATTGTAGACGAAGTGATGAAATAGTAGGTTGAACTGGCTTTATAGAAAGAAAGTACCGATTGGGGCAGTGAGAAAGTCTTACTGTCTGTCCCATCAAATCCTTCGATAGTCAACTGCTTATCAGATAAAATGTAGAGTTTTCCATCATAGATAGCAACATTGCGTATGTTCTCCCCTTTGTGTCGTAGTTCTATTTTCTTCGTAGGGAGATTTATGCTTATTACGCCAGCTTGCGTTGAAGCAAAAAGCCATTTATTTCCAACATGACAGAGGTTGTTTACTAAAAAAGGTTCAGAATATCGACTTGTGTCGTTTATATGGATAGGGTAGAGGGGCTTTAATCCTTGCTGTTGCTGATTAAGCGGCATGGAGAAAAGTCCTTGAGAAGTAGCAACAAAGAGATTATTGTCTATTATTTCAATACTATATGGAGAGTATCGGCTGCCTTTGCTTGGAATCTCAAAGGTTGTCTTATGAATGAGCGTGTCGCCAGCTATGTTCCATAATTGTAAACCAGCATTACGTGTTGCCACCCATATCTGATTGCTTTGGTTGGAATCACGCTCAATGTCATAGATGCGGTCTAACCCCGTGTAGAAACGCTTCCTATTCTGTCCGTTGATATGCCATATAACACCTGTCTCACCGCCTATCCAGTATCCATTCTTATCTATAGACAGCGTTGACAATCGGTCATCATAGTGGAATTCTCGCTCTGATAATGACCGTGAAGTAGTTGTTTCCTTGCAGCCTGTGATGATAAATAATAGCATCAAACAAAGCCAATTAACAAATAAACGCTTCTTTGTCCTTATGTTATATTTTGTAGTCATTAGATTCTACTTTGTCTACAAAGATAACGAATTACTCCAGAAATGTGATATGATATTTTATATTGTTTGCAGAAAAATGATGCTTCGGATGTGTTTTCTTATTAAATGAATATCTATTCTATCTTGCTACAGAGTGGTAAATATTTCTAACATAAGTCTTTCTTTAGTGCTTTTCCGTATCTTATAGTACTCATAATGAGCCTCATTTATGATTTTCTATCGTTGTGTTGATGCTGCGCACATGTCGTGTTGATGCTTCGTACATGTCGTGTTAATGCTTCGCACATGTTGTGCTGATGCTTCGCACATAATGTGCTAAGGGTAAACACCAATGGTGTTGATGCTAAATCGCTTTGCAATATGTAGTCAAAGTAAATGTAAGTCTTAGTTATATAAGCCAAAGTAAGCAATCTTAAACTATTAAGAATATTCTTCTGTTTATTGCATAAGAAAAGGGGATGTAACGCTACATCCCCTTTACTATAATCGTCTATCTCTTATTATTTTTCAAGATTCGCTGTGCACAATCTGCTAAAACTACCACTGCGCCTGCTAAAATACATACATCCTTGATGACAAGTCGACCTGCACCCGTAAGTAATGGGAATCCGTGCTCGCCACTACCTAAGTCTGGTACCCATGTTTCAGGGGTCGTGATAAGGAAGGATAGCGTTCCGAATGTCATGATAATAACCAGTCCGGAGCCTACAAAACCAATCTTAGGGAACCAAATACCCAATAATGTCAAGATACCGAATGACATGATAGCAATACCTAAGCCATGTGAGAAGGTGTAAGTATTATTTGCCTTGTGCCACTCATGCTTAACTTGATCAAACTCACCTTCTTTGAGTTTGTAGTCCTTATATTCAGGTGCATCCTTTGAATAGAAGAAGCTCATAAATGGACTGTTAGCAACGAAAGGTACAATACCCTCTGCCTCATAGTTCCAGAACTTCAAACCACCAATCCATACGAAGATGATAAAGATGGCAATACGTATCAAATGAATACCTGTACCCTTCAGCGATGCTGCGGTGTTAAGAACGAAATCTAATAATAATTTTACTTTGTTCATAATCTGTTTTTTATTGACTTTATGTCTTGAATTTATATTTGTGTTTGTGGGTTTTACCCAGCAATTTATAGATTAAGTTTAGTCTTATCCTATTCCTTTAACCTATTTTTATCCTTATGTTTGGATTTGTCGGCAAAGATATATATTTATCTTCAAACTGCAAAGAATTATTTTGTATTTATTCCAAATAAATCTTCACAATCCTTACTTTTCATGCCTTTTAAGCACTAATTATCTAAAAAATACCATGTTTGTGGTATCTATTATACACCCTCTTTTCCCTTCATCAGTATGTTTCTCTATTGTATTTGAAAAAAAACTGTACCTTTGTGGTATCTAAAACAACTAAGAGGGTCAAGAGAATAGCCAAGACCTTGTTGTGATTTGCTTGAAAATCAGTACCTTTGTGGTATCTAAAACAACATGTTAAAGTGTTCTATAATTGGATTTTAGTTGTGATTTGCTTGAAAATCAGTACCTTTGTGGTATCTAAAACAACTGGATTGTTCAACTATTACACCGTTATCAGGTTGTGATTTGCTTGAAAATCAGTACCTTTGTGGTATCTAAAACAACTTAAACACACGTTCTTTACCCTTGTATTTCGTTGTGATTTGCTTGAAAATCAGTACCTTTGTGGTATCTAAAACAACATTGATGCGTGAAAGTGACGCCTACCAAAGGTTGTGATTTGCTTGAAAATCAGTACCTTTGTGGTATCTAAAACAACAAAATATAGAATTATTTAATGACCATTTCCGTTGTGATTTGCTTGAAAATCAGTACCTTTGTGGTATCTAAAACAACGTTTTATACAAGCGTTTGCCAGCATTGTTGTTGTGATTTGCTTGAAAATCAGTACCTTTGTGGTATCTAAAACAACGGTTAGGCAAGTCAGAAGACGAAGGCACGTGTTGTGATTTGCTTGAAAATCAGTACCTTTGTGGTATCTAAAACAACCGAAGGAAGGGAATACGTCACGGATAGGCAGTTGTGATTTGCTTGAAAATCAGTACCTTTGTGGTATCTAAAACAACTTATGATTTAGAATACGAAATAGAAGATGTGTTGTGATTTGCTTGAAAATCAGTACCTTTGTGGTATCTAAAACAACAGGCAACAGATAACAGCCCGACTAGTAAGAGTTGTGATTTGCTTGAAAATCAGTACCTTTGTGGTATCTAAAACAACACAGTCTCCTTAGTATGGGAGTTTTGAGTAGTTGTGATTTGCTTGAAAATCAGTACCTTTGTGGTATCTAAAACAACGCAGAAGAACACTTCAAAAGGACATCACCGTTGTGATTTGCTTGAAAATCAGTACCTTTGTGGTATCTAAAACAACATAGTTTGATTAGGCAAGTCAGAGGAAGAAGTTGTGATTTGCTTGAAAATCAGTACCTTTGTGGTATCTAAAACAACTACATCGGTTGAGCCATCAGCAGCAGGAAGTTGTGATTTGCTTGAAAATCAGTACCTTTGTGGTATCTAAAACAACCTTTCTTGGCTCATGTAATCTTCTGGAGCAGTTGTGATTTGCTTGAAAATCAGTACCTTTGTGGTATCTAAAACAACAATGACTTGCTTCTGACTTGTCCCTGATTGGTTGTGATTTGCTTGAAAATCAGTACCTTTGTGGTATCTAAAACAACCATCGAGTGAGTAGGTATCATCTGGGGATAGTTGTGATTTGCTTGAAAATCAGTACCTTTGTGGTATCTAAAACAACCAACAACCCTTGCACCTCCCGCAGTAGATGGTTGTGATTTGCTTGAAAATCAGTACCTTTGTGGTATCTAAAACAACTGACAAAGACGGATATGAGTTAGAAGATGGTTGTGATTTGCTTGAAAATCAGTACCTTTGTGGTATCTAAAACAACGCTAATCTTCATAAAACCATGCTATTCTCAGTTGTGATTTGCTTGAAAATCAGTACCTTTGTGGTATCTAAAACAACAGATAGTAGTAAGTTCATTGTGTAAAACTAGTTGTGATTTGCTTGAAAATCAGTACCTTTGTGGTATCTAAAACAACAATAAGTTCTGACCTCCAACACTGAAATCCGTTGTGATTTGCTTGAAAATCAGTACCTTTGTGGTATCTAAAACAACTTAAGTTCCTTTAAGTTCTTACCATGTGCAGTTGTGATTTGCTTGAAAATCAGTACCTTTGTGGTATCTAAAACAACTCATAAAGATTACGTTGCTGCACATGGTAGTTGTGATTTGCTTGAAAATCAGTACCTTTGTGGTATCTAAAACAACCGACTTGCCCGCAAGTCTTGTTGAGATTAAGTTGTGATTTGCTTGAAAATCAGTACCTTTGTGGTATCTAAAACAACGTGTACCAGCAATCAGCGAGAGAAGAAACGTTGTGATTTGCTTGAAAATCAGTACCTTTGTGGTATCTAAAACAACAGAAGGGGCAGTGAGAACACCTCCTACCAAGTTGTGATTTGCTTGAAAATCAGTACCTTTGTGGTATCTAAAACAACTTTATAGGCATCAGTGGATTGCCAGTTAGAGTTGTGATTTGCTTGAAAATCAGTACCTTTGTGGTATCTAAAACAACTCATACCTTCTGGGTTAGCGAGACCCGGACGTTGTGATTTGCTTGAAAATCAGTACCTTTGTGGTATCTAAAACAACTAGAAGCAGCAGAAACGGCATCAATAGGCGTTGTGATTTGCTTGAAAATCAGTACCTTTGTGGTATCTAAAACAACCGGTCCTGTAAAAAGTAATTAGCGGCAGTAGTTGTGATTTGCTTGAAAATCAGTACCTTTGTGGTATCTAAAACAACCGAGCGCATCGAATTCAGCGGTTGGAATTTGTTGTGATTTGCTTGAAAATCAGTACCTTTGTGGTATCTAAAACAACGCGAGAAAATGACAAGTGGCAACGTATCGCGTTGTGATTTGCTTGAAAATCAGTACCTTTGTGGTATCTAAAACAACATATAAGGCAAAGCGTTCCAAAGTAAAATAGTTGTGATTTGCTTGAAAATCAGTACCTTTGTGGTATCTAAAACAACATATTCCAACCGCCAACCCGGTTGTCATTAGTTGTGATTTGCTTGAAAATCAGTACCTTTGTGGTATCTAAAACAACTCAAGAATTTTCAAAATATTACAAAAATGTGTTGTGATTTGCTTGAAAATCAGTACCTTTGTGGTATCTAAAACAACTTTATTTGGCACTGGACACACACCAGTAGGTTGTGATTTGCTTGAAAATCAGTACCTTTGTGGTATCTAAAACAACTCAGTGACAAATCTATCCAAGTGAAAGCCAGTTGTGATTTGCTTGAAAATCAGTACCTTTGTGGTATCTAAAACAACTCTATTTATCTTAATGATAGACAGACCCTGTTGTGATTTGCTTGAAAATCAGTACCTTTGTGGTATCTAAAACAACGCATCATGAAATTTGTCTTGCACTTGTTGTGTTGTGATTTGCTTGAAAATCAGTACCTTTGTGGTATCTAAAACAACAAAGACTTCAAGTCATCAGGGAGAGAATCAAGTTGTGATTTGCTTGAAAATCAGTACCTTTGTGGTATCTAAAACAACACTTTTTTTGTTTTTACATGTTTCAGAGCTGTTGTGATTTGCTTGAAAATCAGTACCTTTGTGGTATCTAAAACAACTTTATATAGCTTCTACACCGGGCGTTTATTGTTGTGATTTGCTTGAAAATCAGTACCTTTGTGGTATCTAAAACAACCAGCAGGAACGAATTTAACACCAGAGTAGGTTGTGATTTGCTTGAAAATCAGTACCTTTGTGGTATCTAAAACAACACCCCTGTCAAGTGGGTCGTTCGTAAATTTGTTGTGATTTGCTTGAAAATCAGTACCTTTGTGGTATCTAAAACAACTAAGCCGTGAAGATTGGGAGTTATTACAGGTTGTGATTTGCTTGAAAATCAGTACCTTTGTGGTATCTAAAACAACAGAGGGTGGCGAATTTTTTGCGGTTATCAGTTGTGATTTGCTTGAAAATCAGTACCTTTGTGGTATCTAAAACAACCTTGATTAGCAACTTTGACATCACAATCAAGTTGTGATTTGCTTGAAAATCAGTACCTTTGTGGTATCTAAAACAACGTTTCTGTTTCGTCAACTTCCTTTACATCTGTTGTGATTTGCTTGAAAATCAGTACCTTTGTGGTATCTAAAACAACTTTAGCTGCCTTTCTTGCTCGCTGCCTTTCGTTGTGATTTGCTTGAAAATCAGTACCTTTGTGGTATCTAAAACAACAAGTAGCAGCACCATTGGACGCAGCAGACTGTTGTGATTTGCTTGAAAATCAGTACCTTTGTGGTATCTAAAACAACAACACGGGTAACATACGCACGAGCATCTTTGTTGTGATTTGCTTGAAAATCAGTACCTTTGTGGTATCTAAAACAACCGAAGTTGTATAATTTATTGGCTAATAGCAAGATATAAGGTTGTTATTCGAAAATAAATTGATACTACAAAGTGAAATCCCATTCGTTTAGAATGGGATTTTTTACTTTAATGACTATGCTGAGAAGGATAAGTTTTAAGTTGTTTAAGAGGACATTGAAAGCTTGTTTTTAATTGTTAGGGTATAAAGTTTAAAAAAGTTCTAATTGTTGTCCAGGTGCGTTAGGAGTTTGTTCTTTTTCGCCATAGTAGAGTTGAATGTTTGCAAATTGTTTATCTGTTATACAGAGTATTCCTACTTTCCCTAACTTTGGTAACATGGTTCGAACTCGTTTTATATGTACCTCTGCATTTTCCATACTTGCGCAATGGCGTACATAGATGGAAAACTGGAACATAGTAAATCCATCCTTTATAAGGGATTTCCGGAAATCGCTATATGCTTTCTTCTCCTTCTTGGTTTCTGTTGGTAGATCAAAGAATACAAGAATCCACATAATTCGGTACTCACTAAAGCGCTCAAAGCCAGTCATACTACTTTTACATTTCTGGGTAACTAATGCGTTTGTTTTCCCCAGCAAAACATCTTGCAAGTGAGGCTGTAGTTTGTTGGGCAGCAATCATTAAAGGACTGCGTTTGCCATTTATCACTACATCTAACATTGGAATACCGAGAAGTTGCATTTTCAAATCTCGTGTGATATCAGATATTTCTGAGTTGCATTGAATGATATCTAACACTAATTGATCGACATAAGGGCGATAGGGTTCCATAATATCATCAGCAAGACAATAGGCGTTATACCTATTATGATGATGGATTCCTAAGGTTGGTAGCAATCCACTTCCTACTAAGGCTCGAGCGATTATGGCACGAAGAATTGCATAGCCATAGTTTAAGAGATTATTAGGAGGGGTTCCTTCTCTGTCTCTTACAAAGTTTGGATAATTTATAAAGAGGTTTTTCCAATAATAGGCAGCAGCTCTTGCTTCAAGGTTATCAGGGTCTCCACTACGTACATCATTAGACCATACACGCATACAATTGGTTTCCTTATCTGTATTTGTCCGTAGCACATACTCTTGATTAAGGATTTTTTGTTTTATTGTCTGTTGCCAAAGTTGTTTTCGTAAAGGTAAAGATGCTTCTAATTGAGAGCGAAAACGTTCGTTTTGTGTAGTGTTACCGCATAGAGGCAGAAGTAACCCTATTGGCATACTCTTTTGATTGCAAGTGATGACTGCGCAGTTGTTCTCAAGTAAAGCCTCCATTACCCCAGAAGTTATGGTAATACGCCTATTGTCGAGGATTACCACCCCGATATCTTCTATCGGGATGGTACGCTCTGCTTCTTTTTTTATAGCTTCAGGCAATGTCTTATTACTTTCTACTTCTGGTACATGCAGGACTAATTGTGCATTTCGCAAACTTAAGTAGATTGGATTGCTGAAGCATAGAGTTTTCTTTATCATAGGCAATACTTTTACTTTATAATCTTATGTATGTTCCCTAATCGGTCGACTTCAAGTTTCCAGCAGACAGCTTTAATCATTTCGCCAGTTAAAGCTCTACCCATTTTATTTTTAGCTTCAAACTCAAATTTATCATATATAGGCTTGGCTACCGAATATGGTATGAAATGGCATTCATTTCCTGTTGAACTAATCATCTTATAGATCTGTTCTTTGTTGAGTTTGCACTCGTTGGATAGCTTTTCCTCTTCAGTAGGAACATACACCAAGTCATTTGGAGAAAGATAGAATTTTAACTTTTCTCCTCGTTTAGTCAAATCTTCTGCTGGAGGCAATCCTTGTTTCAATCGTTCTATAACTTCATTTAATGGGATGGTATTGTATGAACGATTACCTTCTTTATCTTCGTAGATTGCAAAGTAGAGATTTGTTCCTTTTTGTGCTTCAACAAACTTTGACATTTTATTACCCGTTTCACCTACTTGGTATTTAGCCCCCTTAGGCTCTGAGACTCTGACTTTTAGAATAGGTTGGTGTCGCTTGCCATTGTTATATTCAGTGATATGCTTATTCATCTCAGCTATTCCTTCTGGAGTAAAGGCTATGTTTGGATTATTGTCTTTTGCTTCAAGGTAGTTGAGAAGAATCTTTTGGATACCAGTATCAGTAATGGTAGCAATGCGCTTAGCATCAAATGACGTGTCGATAGGCTTACGCGTAGCAACCATAGGCTCCTTTTCGTCACTGTATTGCCATACGTCAACTTTATTAACATATTTCATTTTTAGACGATAATTGATGCTTTTGAAATGTGCAAGTATTTGTTTCTTATTAAACTGTTTTGTTACTAATTTGTTGATGTATTCACGTAGTTCCTTGTCGCAGATAGCAGGAATCTTCTCAAGTGCATCCTTTAAATTGACAGTAACTCTACGTCGGAGGTTAACTTGGCCAAACACAGTCTCTTTATGCATAGGCTTTCTTATAGCCCACATATCTTGCCCTTTCTGCTCTGCTATTCCTTTCTTTCCATTCTTATCATACTTCTCGTAATAGTTTGTTGCCTTGTTGATGACACGCACATAATTCTTAAAGCTTACTACGACATCCTCAAGAGCTGTATGAGCATCTTGTGTGAAGGTCTCCCAAGGTTTGCGTATAATGCGATTCTTATCACAAAGTTTCTTTCTTAGGTCTTCTCTCTTCTCTTGACTCTTGGCAGATTCATTATTGAGGTAGTTGATAATGTTATTTGATGCACAAGCTATGACGAGAGCATCCATAGCGTGATGGCGATGGTCTATACGCTTCTTACTAAAGCCCCTCTGCAGTTCCAAAGGTAGTGATGTTTGGAATACCTGTTTCCCTTCTTTGTTCTCCCAACGTCCAAAGTTTTCTGTATTGGTGAGTTTGTTGAGACGTTCAAAACGTGGATAAACGATGCTGTTCCATATATCATTCAGGCCCCAATCCTGTTTCAGGCGGTCTGTTATGCCTCCTGAGCATGCGATAATAAATTTAGATTTGGCCTCTTGTTCATCTTCTTTACGTACAATATTAGATAGGATTGCCATCACCTTCTTACTGATATATCGACTGTCATTCATTTGACGATTAAGGAACTCCTGTGGTATGTCCTCCATTAAGAGTTTTTCCTTCTTACGTCTATTGTTGGCATAATGTTCTGTTACGAAGTTAGAATATTCCTTAGTATCGTATATCTTCACGTCACCTATCATCGTACAATGTACAATCTCACCACCATGTTTCTTGATGAATTCGTAACCTAACATATTACTCTTGAGCTGATTTACCTCAGCCTCACAAATGACCTTATTTGTGAATGAATCATCAAAATATCGGCTCTGTGGGATAATATGTTCTATTTGATAAGCAGATGTGAATAGTTTTGACAGAGAAATAGGTTTACCTGTATAGGGTGAACAATACTTTTGTTCTAACCAAAGTCTGTATTTAAGTAATTCGTTTGCAGAAGGTTGTGCCATTTGAGAAATCTTAGAAATCTCATTATATTGGGCATCCTCTTTAGTTAATTCTTGCAAGGCTCCCTCCTCGTATATTCTTAGAATTTCCTGCTGCATAGGTGAGTATGGGCGTACATTCTCAAACTCTTTTGCGTTCTTCAGTTCCATTAAGAGGCTCTTGATGCGCAGGTTGGTATTCTCATTCTGCATAATACTTTTAGACATACGCGCACGCTGGTCGGCTGTACTCTTCATACTCCTTCCTAACTCTATATGAATCTCATCAATGTGTCCTGCTTCCTTCCAAATATCGTGAACTGTTCTGAGAGTTTCAAGGATACACTGCTCGACGATAGGGTTACGGAGAGAATGTTGTTTGAACCCATTGATGTATGCCATTAAGTTTTCTGGCTTTGTCCACCGCGGTATATCTGTTGCTTCAGAGTGTCGTCCATACACAACATAGCAAGCTAACCACTCAGGAAGTCCCTGAAAGTCGGATATTTGGCAGAAAGTGCGACCCATTCGATCTTTTATCTTCTCGTCAATATCGCCTTTTATGATGTTTTGAATTCTATCTCTTGTCTGTTCGCAAATGTCAGTCTCATTCCACAGCTCTCCCATACGCATCACAGCCAATAGCTTCTTTATAGCCTTCTCAGAATAAGCACCATATTCTTTTTTAAATGGCTTTATTTTTAAGAAAGCATTTACAAAGTCATCATTATCATTAAGTTTTCTCAAGGCTCCTTCTGCTTCCTCCTTGGACTCTACAGAATAGAGAAGATGCCAAAGTCGGTAGTATTGTTCTTTATCATCTAACCAACTATGGTCTATACCAGCTTTGTCTAATGCTGCAAGTAGTTCGTGACGTGTTTCGTTGCAAGGGTATTTTTTCTCTTTGTCTTCAATATAGTTCCAACGGATAGGAAACTCCTTTTCCATTCCTATTTTGACTTTCTTTTGTTTGCAGAAGTCTTTTAATAGGGTCTCTTGATTAATGTCTTTTCTGTCGTTGAGATATGTAAACAGTCTGGTGTAGTCTTCCATAGAAGACAAATATTCAGAAGTGACTTCTTTATCATTAGTCCTATCAAAGAGTCTGAGGTTGATGATGAATTGCCATAGTCGGAACTCCTGATAATAAGGATTTGACTTTGCAATACATTTGATACCTTGTCGCTTGATTTCTCCAGTTTCCTTAATAACGTATTTGTAATACTCGTATGGGCAGTCTGCTATCAGTGACTTCTTACTTTTCAACGGTCTTTGATAGAAAATCAAGTCTGTAATTAAAAGATATGCCATATCCTTCTTCATCAAACTATCTTGATGAGGCTTGTTGTTGGGATATAACTCTTTGATACAGGCTATAAGCGTATCTATGTCTTTTAATTCTTTATGATGTTTTGATTGTTCACGTAGAATGGCTTCCAATTCCTTCTTGTAGAACTTTCGTTCAATTGTACGTACAAAGTTACCTCTGATTTTATCAGCGGGTTCTGAAAGTATGTGGTCATAGATAAATGTCCCAACAGTCTTGCCTGATTCCTCTAAGAGACTTTCGGTTTGTTTCTTACGTAATCCCCAATCGTCTTCACTTGGCGCTCGGAAAGAACGTTTCACTTCTCCATTTTTATTCTTTTTGATGGTAACTCCATCTATTTCGTATTCTGTTGTAACAATAAACGGTCTTACTTTCCCTATCCAGTCATTTAGCTCAATTTTGCTCTGTCGACGATATATCCAGCCGTTCTCTAATGTAATATTATACCACGTGTTACCTCCTTTTCCTTCTTCGGCAGCCTCTACACCGACAACTTTCAGTTCATAATATTCCTCACGTTTAGTAGGATTCTCTTCGTCTTCTTCTCCACGCAGCTGGTAGTAGCCGCGTTTCTGATTAAAATTGAGTAGTATCCAAGCCAATTCTTCTTTTCTGACAGCTTGTGTAAGTGCTTTCTTGCGTAAGTAATAAAGTGTCCAGTCCAGTGGAATCTTTCTCCCATCAGCAACTATTCCCGGTTGATGATTTGCAAAATCAGCCATCATTTCATAGAAAGAATCCATAAAGAGGAAACGCATAGAACCGTCCTCTTGTTTCTCCCAAGCTAACTTAGGTTCTGCATTGTCAAGGAACTTGCCGTACGTTGTGGCTTCCTCTCGATTCCATCCGATGGCATTCTCGTAGTGTGGAGGCAAGAATCCCATCACGTGTAGGACTCTGTGTAAGCGTTCTCGTCTTTGTAGCGCACGTTCTCTGATTCTTCTTATACCTCGAAAACCTGTTCGTGCAGCAGCTGGAGAGTCAGTTACTCCCTTGTCAAAGTTACTGAGTGTGTCTTGGCTCATAGGGATGATACGGCTGCCAAGTTTAATCTCACGTGTGTAGTTTCCGTTGTCGTCAACGCAGACTTTAGCCCAACCAATACTATTGGTTCCCAAGTCTAATCCAAGAATTGTTTTCATTTTTTTCTTGTTTTATTTGGTTGTTAGTTATATTCTTTCTATATTTGCAGTAGATTTTTAAGCAAGTCACAATAAGGATTATTCCGTTGTGAAAACAAACAGAGCGGGGCAACTCGCTCTTTTTTGTGTTTTATAGTGCCAAAGTTAATATTATTTTTTTTAAAAGCAAGAGAATTCTCTTTATTTTAGTATGCATAAACAGTTGAATTCATATTGTAGTTGAGGAAGATTCTATATTAGTTTATCATAGAATCCTATGTTATGTATAAATTAAATTGCATTGCAATTAATTTTAATCGCAATGCAATCAATTCTTTTTTCGTAATATTCCTACGCTTTCTTGCCAGAAACAAGTACGAAGATGATGAGGATGCCGATAACGAAAATGAAGAGGAAGGAGCCTAATGCACCTGCATAAATCCTACCCGTGTGTACCTCTAAAGCAAGACTCCAAAGTGACATGGGTTTATCTTTCAATTCTTCTGGTTGTGTGGCGAAGGATGAACCTTGAAAATAGGTTGCTATACACTCCTTGTTTGTGAAGTCAGAACTATAGCCAGAGATTGTCTGTTCATCTGGAGCTGTGCCTGGTATGCGGGGAGTAGAGACCATAGCATCATTGTAGTAAAGTACGACGTTATTCT
>ERZ773233.638-NODE-638-length-22476-cov-129.888007_pt1 | contig 22476 bp, 28 predicted proteins | sample MGYA00580991_ERZ773233 | MGnify/ENA primary metagenome ERZ773233 (study PRJEB29015, sample SAMEA2738178) | human oral metagenome | biome: human oral; feature: human-associated habitat; material: saliva | place: China | collected 2161 ...
AGAGCAGCGGACTCATAATCCGTGGGTCGTCGGTTCAAGCCCGACTTGGGGCACCAATGCGTCGACATCTCGACGCCTGGCAGGTTTGAAGGGTGCGGGGATCCATCCGCCCATTCCGTCTGGGGTGGGCATGAGGTCTGCGGGCTCGATGCCAAAGAAGCTGGCGGCAGTTAGTAGTTCTGTCACCGACCAGCCGACGTTTCCTCGCAGCTTGCGACTCACTGTGGCGCCGGAAACCCCGATAACTGGCCCAAAACTATTGCCAGACATCTTGCGTGCAAACAAATGTTGATTGATTGTCATGCCGATCGCTTCGTCGGGCGCTAGTCCGTGCTGAACCTTCGTTGTTGCCATGCTGCAATAGTACACAAACGCTGCAGAAACTGCAATGACATCTCTTGACGGTAACACTGTATGGATGCATCATATACGGTATGACACTGCAAAAAATGCAACAGCTTATCAGTGCTGGCGAGGCTGCCAAGCTTGTGGGCGTATCTCCGGACACCTTGCGACGATGGGCGAAATCAGGTCGCGTGCGGCATGTGGTGACGCCATCGCGTCGCATTCTGTTTGATCCCGTTGACATCGAGGCGATGTACACGACTGTCGACCCTGATTGCGAGTCGTCGATATCGGATGTTCCGCTACCTGGCTTGGGTAGGGCGGGGAGGTGACTGGTTGTGTCAATCTTGGCCATGACGTGGGCGTGGGGCTTGATGGAGCTGGACCAGTCCCAGACGCTTGTTTTGCTTGCGCTCGCTGATGCAGCGAACGATGAGGGCGTGTGCTGGCCTTCCCAGGCAGAGATTGGACGTAAGGCGCGCCTGAAGGACAGGGCTGTGCGCAACCAGATTCGGTCATTGGAGGCAGCGGGGCTCTTGTCGGTGTCGCGGCGTGCGACTCCGCAGGGTCGGAAGACGAATGTCTATCGCCTCAACATCGGGTGTGACTTTTCGTTGCAATCAAAGCAACCGGCACGAAATGCCGGTTGGGTTGAAGGTTCTGAGTTGGAGCCTGTGGATAACCGGACTTTTCGTTGCAATCAAAGCAACCGGCACGAAATGCCGGTTGGGGACCCAACCGGCACCGTGATACCGGTTGCAACCGGCACCGTGATGCCGGTTGCTTCTATACACCAAACCCCCAATATTCAAACCCCCAACCTAACCCCCCCACCCCCTGTGGTTGAAGGTTCGGTTGGGTTGGGGACCGGCTTCGCCGATCGAGTGGCTGTCGAGGGGGAGTCTGCGTCGCCGGTGGCGACGTCAGTGCCCCGAGAGGGCCGTATAGGCCCTCAGAAGCCCCGTAGAAGTCCGAAGGGGTCTGAGGTCGATCGTGGTGCTGAAAGTGTCTCTGAGGCGGATTTAGCGATTTTGGCGGCGTGTCTACCTGAGTCGATGCGGCTGCTGGACGCACGCGGTCTTGGTCTCGTGGTTGGTTTGCTGCGTGAACGGCTGGATGCCGGGTGGGCGCCGGGGGAGATCAAGCGGTTGCTGGATTCGCCGTTGCCTGATCGCGTTGCTCGGATGTCGGGTCTTGTGGCTTCGCGGCTTCGTCGTCTGGTGGCTGTGGGGGAGTCTCCTCGGGCTCAGGCTGCGGCTGCGTCGCGTGAGCGTGAGCGCCTGGCGAGTGAGCGCGCGGCCGTGGCTACTGCTCGTGAAGCGCAGACGGCTCCGTCGTTGTTGCATATGCGCATTCATGATCTCGTGGCTCGGTTGGCTCCTGGGTTGTCGCCTGCGAGGCGGGCGGTTGTGGAGCTGGCCGTGAAGCAGGGGTTGGTGGATGTGTGGCGTCGGGAGAACCCTGGGGGTGGGAAGCCGTCGCCGTCGGTGCTACTGGAGGTGCTCGTGGCATCTGGCGAGCGTGTCGCGGGTCGTGTGATTGCTGAACATGTGGACGGGGAGGTGGCCTGAGATGGTGGATGTGGTTTTGTCGTGGCCTGCGTGGGCGCGAGCTCAGCGAGGTTTGGGGGCTTCGGCCCGCGCGTGTTTGCGTGAGCTGGCCTCCTTGGCGGATGATCGGGGGGCGGCGATCGTGGAGATCAGCTGGTTGGCTGAGACGACAGATCGATCTTGCCGGACGGTGTGGCGTGGTCTAGCGGAGCTAGAGGATTGTGCGCTGATCGTGCGTGAGGAGCGTCGAGAGGCGGGGCATCGCGCGCCGTCACGATTCCAGCTGGTCCGTGACCCCGCAGGTGCCGTGGAGCGAACCCGCGATCGGATGCAGAGCCTGGGTGTCGTCGTCGATGTCTTCACTGGAGGCGCGGTTGACCGGGATGACAATGAGGGGCTGCGCGCAGTCCTTGTTGAGGCATGCCAGGCAGGCTGGGTTGGGCAGGGGGCGAGCCGGTTAGCTGTGACGTTACTGGAGCATGGCCCCAAGCAATTTGGGCGCCTTGCGGTTCGCCAGGCGCGTTTCGAGGGGGAGTCGGTGTCGGATGCTTTGGCTGATGTCTTGACGTTGGCGTGGCTGGAGGCGCGCGCGTCCGCCGCGTCGATGATTCGCGCCCGCCGGCCGTGGGCGGTGTGGTCGCGGGCCGTGGAGTGTGCAGTTGCGGAGGAGTCGTTGGCAAGCTTGGAGGACCGCAACGCTGTGACCGCGATGGGCGTTGTCCCCGAAGGGGGTTCGCCCCTCGCTGGTGGGGCTGGGGAGCTGTATGTGGGGATTGATGAGCTGACGGGACCTTTCGTGCGCGTGATTGACGCGTTGCGTGAGGCGGGTATGCCGTCGACGCTCGCGTGGGCGGGCAGTGTGCGTGTCGCGCAGATCGCGGCTCATGTCTCGGTCGCGAATGCTCACACGATGGCCGCGCGCGACGCGACGCTCGCCTCTCTTGGGGTGAGTCCTAGAGCTGCCCGCGCGTGGATGACGCTCCTGGTTGGGTCACGGCGTGGAACGGTGTCGAACGCTCTTGATGCTGATCGGAAATCGCTGGCTGAACAGGCCGCTGTCGTCGCATCCGCGTGGCGCAAGACGTTGCTTATTGCGTAGATCACACGGGTGCCTTGGGGTGCCTGACGAAAATGTCAGGTAGCTACGTTTCCGTTGGATTTCCGGGCCTTTTATGGTTTGTCGGGAAATGTATAGCCGTCGATGTCGCGAATGTCTTTGATGATGTCGTCGATGAGTTCTTGGTCGTCGATGGTGGCGTCGGCTTCGACCCATTCGCTCTTGATGGTGATTTCGAGGCGCTGGAAGACGCGCATGCGTGACATGTCGATGCCTTGGCGCATTGCTTTGTCGATGGCTTGCGCGATCGCGTAGGCGCGGTCGGTGGAGGGCCAGCCTGCGGTGTTGAGCTGGCCACCGGCGCCGGGAGGGCGGCCGTCGAAGGTGACGGCCCAGTATTGGAGATGTTCAGGCTGGGAGTCATGGTTCATGAGGTGTGCTCCAGGAGGTGTCAAACAGTCTGTAATTAATGATGCCATCTTGGCTGGTTGTCGGCGTGCACGTCGGTGTGCGTGTACGTGCTGACGGATAGGGCGTAGAGAGAGGAGCGCACATGCCGTCGTATCCGGATCTGGGTCTGAGCTCATCCGCCCAAGAATCGTGGCAGGCCCCTAAAGGCTCGCCTGTGCCGATTCCGCCCCCGCCCGCGGTGGCCACCGCCCGCCCGTGGGCCCCGGGTGTCGACGGGCTCACTGTTAGGCGTCGTATCCGGCGCTCTACCGTCGATGGTGCCCCCCGTCTGTGGATTGTGGGCGCTCACGGCGGCGCAGGAACCTCGACCTGGGCACATCTGCTTGGTACCGGTGATGCTGGCACCGCCTGGCCGCAGCACGTCAATCCAACGCGAGCGCTGAGCATCGTTGTCTGTTGCCGCTCAACAGCCGCGGGCCTGCGCGCCGCGCAAGACGTCGGCATCGAATGGGCGTCAGGTGCCCTCACTGGGCAACTCGTTGGTCTCGTTGTGGGGGCCGATGCCCCCGGGCGTCTTCCTCGTGAGCTCCGTGATCAACTCCAGATCACGTCGGGAGCATTCCCCCACTGCACATTCGTTCCGTGGCAAGCGCAGTGGCGCTTCGCCAAGGAAGACGACGTGAATGCTGATTGTTCGCGCCGTATCAACAAGATTGCCGCCACCGTGGCGGCATGGACCGAAAGGACACTCTGATGATTATGACGCGACTTACGCTACTTGGCGCTGAAACTAATCCGCCCGTGGTTCCAAACCCGACACCGAAGGCCATTGAAGGCCTGATGGACAAGATCAATGATCTTTTAGGTAATGCCATGTGGATTGGCATTATCTGCGGAATTCTCGGATTAATCATGGCAGGCGCGATGATTGCCCTTCACAACCAGCGAGGGCCTGGAGCTGGTGGCGAAGCCGCCGAAAAGGTCGGATGGGCCATTGCCGGTGTCCTCATCGCCGTATCGGCGCCGATCATCATCAGGCAGTTTGTCTAAAGGAGCGAGGTCATGAGCGATAGCGATGAGGAAAGGGAACGGAGTCCATTCGCATCCCCATGGGTCATTGCCTCCGGTCTGATTGTCATTGTCATTGTGGCGATGGGAATTGGGCTGGGAGTGGGGCTGGCAATGCGAGGCTCTACAACAACTGAGCAGCCGTCCGGTCAGTCAGGCCTGCCGACCGGCAGACCAACGGTGGTCACGCCGTCGCCGAGCGCGTCGCCGTCGCTCATGCCCTCCCCGACCCCCACGGAGGGCGTCCTCGGAATGGACTACATTTCACAGCCATGTTACCTCGATGAGGTCAACATGTTGCCATTGGGGCAAACGCCTCGAGCGACGCGCGTGAGCACGGTTCAGGGAGGTCGGTCGGTCGAGGTAGCGACGAAGGCTGGTCCCTTCGCCGCGATGGAGAGGACAAATCTGTCGTACTGCTATTCGCACACGGTGGAAGGCGCACTTACTGCGGGCGCAAACTTCCTCCTGCACTCAACATGGGATATTGAGCGGCGTGACTCGATCGCGATGGATCTTGCGGATAACTCTGATGGGACACTCGCGGGTAAGGTTTTTGAGTCGAGTCGCTCACAGTCTGGTGTATATTCCATGCGGCAGGCACATATCACGGGCTACTACTACGAAATTCGGGGTGACAATGACGTCTTGGTCGTCTATACCTTTACTCTCGGTGATGATCCTAAGACGCTGACCATTCCACTGCGTATGACGTGGGTGAAGGACTGGAAAGTCGTCTACCCCGAAACTCCTGATTCTTGGGGGATCGGTGAGCTCACGGATGAAGCAAAAACGCGCATCACTCCGTGGAGCGTGAACTAGCATGGGTGCTCTTGAAAGCCTTGTTAATGAGGCGACGAAGTCGTTGGGAGAGATCATCCTCAATCTGGGAACGTGGTGGGTCAAGGCGCCGGTTCCTTCGCTCTTCGTCACGTCTTCTCCAGCGTATAAGATGCAGGATTACTTGCGCTTTCTCCTGGCTGCCGTGATGATCGCGTCCCTCATTTTCGCTGGAATCAAAGTGATTATTGACGGGCGTGGGGATTCGCTGCGCCACGTCGCCCAATCTCTTATCACAGTCGTTGTGATTTCGGGAGCTGGGCTCACGTTGGCATCAACTCTCATTAGCATCTTTGACGAGACGGCGGTGTGGCTCTTGAATACGGTCACGGAAGAAAGCGCCGAAACTTTTTGCAAACGAATCATTCCAGTCCTATGGGAGAGTTCGCAAATTCCCGGTGGCACGGTTCCTGTTGTCTTGCTAGCGCTGGCGGGGATCCTCGCCAACGTTGTCCAGATGGCGATGATCTGGATTCGGTCTGTGCTCCTCATGGTGATCATGGGGTTGGCACCGATCATCGCGTCAACGATTGGCACCTCCTGGGGGCGTGCGTGGGCGGGGAAGATTCTGGGCTTCTTCTCTGGACTTGTCCTCTACAAGTTGGCCGTATCGGTCATTTATGCGACAACAATCCTGTTCCTCACCTCGGAGAGTGGCCTGGAGGGGTTTGTCTCTTTCCTTGTCGGCGTCATGCTCATGGTTTTCGCGGCCGTGTGTCCGTTTGCGCTCGTGGGGCTGCTCGTTCCCACGGGAGCGATGATTGCGTCCTCAATGGGCGGGGTCGGCGGCGCAGCTGCGGGGGCAGCGTCGGTTGCCTCGGGCGCGGTCGACGTGGTGCATCGAGGGCATGTATCGGCAGATGCGCCACCGGCGCCGTCATCTCATGACGGTGGACCAGGGGGAGCCGGGTCTCCGTCGGGCGCCACTGCTGCGCCCGACGCGGGAGCGGTGGGCTCGAATGCGGGCGCTGGCGTAGGTAACGGTGCAGCCAGTGGAGCGGCTGCCGGGGCGGCCGAAGGTGGGGCCGCTGCAGGCGGTGCGGCTGCTGGAGCGGCTACTGGCGGCGCGGCCCTCATCGTGCAGGCTGTCGCAGATGGCGCTTCGCAGGCACAACAAGGCATCAGCGAGATGGTCGAAACTAGTGCGGAAGGAATAGAAGGATGAGCATGAGCGGAGCGACGGAAACGCAGGTCCGCACGTATGGGAACTGGCGTCACCCACGCCTAGCGGGCCTGGGCAAGTTGAGTTTCTTCCAGACGATGGCACTGCTTGCACTGCTCATCGTGGCAATCCTCGTCTATGGATCGCTTGGCCTCGCGCACGCAGCTGTTCTGTTACTTTCAGGGCTGTCCGTTTTGGGGGCGATGGAGATCAGGGACGCCCATGGCGTGAGTGTGTGGGACAAGATGGTTGAGCGTGTGTCGTTTGCTCGGCGGCGTCGAGCTCGACGTACCGTGTACAGGTCCGGGCCGATCGGTGTTGTCCCGGGTGGGCGCGCGCGCCTTCCTGGCCTGCTCTCAGGATCGCGCATCAGCGAGCACGCTGATTCGTACGATCGCCCGTTTGCGCTCGTTCACCACGGCAACGCTCACGTGAGCATCATTATAGGGGTCTCACCCTCTGGTATTGCCCTGGTCGATCAGGAACGCATCGACCAACAGGTCGCGCACTGGGGCGCGTGGCTTGCCGACCTAGGGAGCGAAATCGGCGTCGCCCAGGCTAGTGTCTGCGTGGAGACAGTGCCCGATACAGGTGGGGCACTTGAGCGCCAGGTGAGCGCTCGCCTCGACGCGAACGCTCCGGCGATCGCGCTGAGCGTGGTGCGCGACGCTGTCTCGCAGTACCGCTCGGGCGCAGCGCAGCTGCGCTGCACAGTGACGCTGACCTTCGACACGAAGCGCATGAGCGTCAAGAAGCGAGCGACCGACCAGGTAGCCCGAGAAATTGGAACCCGTCTACCGCACCTGACGCACTCGCTGGAAGCGGCCGGGACGGGGCCTGCCCACCTCCTCACAGCCGCCGACGTGACTCGCTTGGTGCGCGTGGCATACGACCCGGCATCCGAACCGCTCTTTGAAGAGGCGACGGCCGCTGGCCAGGAGGTCGTGGACTGGGAGGACGCCGGCCCCGTTGGAGCCCACACCTCCTTTGACTCGTTCCGTCATGATTCGGGCCTGTCACGCACCTGGGTGATGACTAAGGCGCCAACGGGAGTCGTCCAATCGGGTGTCCTATCGAAACTGGTGTCGATCTCTCGGGACGTCGAGCGCAAACGCGTCACCCTGTTGCTTCGGCCCATTGATGCCGCCATGACAGGTGACATCGTCGAGCGCGACATGACGACGGCCGCGGCCGCGGCCGGCATGTCGAAGAAAGTCACAGCGCGCGCCGCGCGCGAGGTAGCAATCGCGAGAAAGAACGCGCAGGAGGAAGCCAGCGGCGCGGGCCTCGTGGACTTCACAGTCCTGGTGACAGCGACCGTGACGGGGGATGACCTCGATGACACAGCTGCGGCCATCACGTCGCTGGCGTCCGCGTCGAAGCTGCGCATGAGGCCCGCCTACGGAGCGCAGGATTCAGCGTTTGCACTCGCCCTTCCCCTGGGCGTCGTACCCTCGTGGCAAAAGGTGTGGTCGATATGAGCATCACGATCGCAGATCTGAACCGCCCTGGCGGTGGCGGTGTGACGCCGCTTCCCCGCATTCACGACTATCGCGGCACGAGTGTCCAGGTGTGCGGCCTGTACCCATTCGTCGCGGGCGGGACCCCACCACCTGTTGGAGTACCACTTGGACGGGCAACGGACGGGACTGGCGCAGTGTGCGCCGACCCGATTAGTTGGTTTCAGAAAGGATTGATCGCCGCCCCTTCTGCCATGGTCCTGGGCCTGAATGGCCTGGGGAAATCCTCGCTGATTAGGAGGATGGTTCTGGGGGCCGAAGCGTTCGGTATCCATTCGATGGTTGTCGGGGACGTCAAGGGCGAATACGCCGACGTCATTGACGCACTGGGCGGGCAGATCATTTCCATCGGACATGGAAAGACCGGCTTGAACCCTCTTGATGGTGGTAATGCCGACGAAGCGGCGGAGATGCTGCGGGCAGCCGGGTACACCCGCGAGGCACAGGAAGTGACGGAAGCAGCTCACGAGCGCAAGAAACAACTGGTGTGCTCACTGATCCAGATCATTCGTCGACAGGCACCAACTGATCGTGAGGAAACGATCGTTGACGCCGCTATACGCGTCCTCGAGACGCACGCTGGTACGCCGACTCTCGCCGATGTTCTCCGGGTCGTCCAAGATGGCCCTGAGCCGCTCCATGCGGCCGCCCTCGATAAAGGAAAACCTGGGGAATATGAGCGTCTCACGAATGACCTCGAGGCCTCACTCCAGGCCCTGCTCATGGGCCGCTTCGGCTCACTGTTCGCAGCGAAGAAAACCGTGTCGATGCGCATGGATGCGTCCGTCGTTTTCGACGTCTCCTCGCTCATGTACGCCGACGAAGACCTGCAAGCAGCGGTCCTGCTCTCGTGTTGGTCGTATGGGTTTGCCACTGTTGAGGTGGCTCAGGTTCTCGCCGACACGGGGCTGATTGCCCGGCAGCGCTATCAGCTCATCATGGATGAGCTCTGGCGCATCCTGCGGTCCTCTCCTGGCATGGTCGAGCGCGTCGATTCGCTCACCCGACTCAACAGGACTGTGGGTGTCGGCCAAATTATGATCACCCACTCCGTGGCCGATTTTCAGGCTCTGCCGTCTGTGTCTGATCGCCAGAAGGCGCAGGGGTTCATTGAGCGCTCGAAAATGCTGTTCATCGGCGGTGTTCCCCCCAAAGAGGTGCGCGAGCTCAGATCTGTCATGGCGTTCTCGCGCCGTGAGGAAGCCCTGGTGTCATCGTGGAACGCACCTGGGGAGTATGACCCGATTACGGGGGGTAGTGCGGCTCCCATCGGCCGTGGGAAGTTTCTTCTGAAAACGTCGGATGCCCCGGCGTACCCATTCCAGGTTGACTTCACGGCAGCCGAGTATGAGCTGTCGAACACGAATAAGAGGTGGTGACATGTGGGATTCAATGAGTGATAGCGGACGAGGCGTCTGGCTTCTTCTCATCACGCTCGGGGTCGGTGGCGCATGCCTGTACGGTGCGCGCGCCCTGTATACCTGGTGGACGGGGATTGAGTTGCCCTCGAATCTTCTGGACCTAGCAGGGGGGCTTATTCGCGGTCAGCAGCCACGCGCAGTGGCCATTCTCGCTCTCCTCATTCTCCTGATCGGCTTCGCTGGCCTGGTTGCTGTCACCCGGTGGCGCCACCGAGGCCCGCGTCGACGCAAGCGCGGAGATCAAGTCGCTCGCAAGGCTGCCGCACGGCGTGAGGTCGCTGTCCTGGGGGAACGGGCGGTGGCATCGCAGGCATCCCGGCTGGGTGTCGTGGCCGATTCTCCTGGTTTGCCGATCGGGCGCATGGTGCGAGGAAACGCGTGGTTGTTTTCGTCCTGGGAGTTCGTGTGCCTGATGATTGCAGGCCCGAGGACGGGTAAGACCACGGCGTGGCTGGTCCCGCGGATTCTCGTAGCGCCCGGCGCAGTCCTCGCGACCTCGAACAAACGTGACATCGTTGATGTGACTCGTCTGGAACGAAGCAGATTCGGCCGAACCTGGGTATTTGATCCCCAAGGGATTGCGGGTGAAGACCAATTGTGGTGGTGGAACATCCTGGCGGGGGTGAAGACCCCCGTTGACGCCATTTCGTTGGCGGAAGTCTTCATTGATTCTCAGCGCGATCCAGGTGCCACCAAGGATGCGTACTTCGATGGGGCGTCGAAAGACCTGGTCGCTGCGCTTGTTTTGGCAGCTGCCCTCGGTGGCCGAGACATTCGGATGGTGCACGAGTGGCTGACCCGGCCCCTCGATGATGAGCCGGTGCGGATCTTGGAGCACGCCGGGCAGATGATGACCGCACAGTCGCTGCGCGGGATGATGAATCTGCCAGCCGAGACACGAGGTGGCGTGTATGGCGGCGCCTCACAAACGATGTCGTTCCTGCTCAACGACGAGGCGCTGCGCTGGGTCCTGCCCCCGACGGCGAAGGACGACGTGAACGTGATGGAGTTTCACCCCACCGACTTTGTGGCATCAGCCGATACGCTGTATTGCCTGTCGCAGGAGGGCCGTGGCAGTGCATCCCCGATCGTGACGGCACTGACCGTCGCGGTCATTGAGGCAGCCCTCGAGCACGCAAAAACCCAGCCCGGTGGCAGGCTCGCTCTCCCGCTCTTTGTTGCCCTCGATGAGGCGGCGAACGTCTGCCGGTGGCGCGACCTGCCCGATTTGTACTCTCACTTCGGGTCTCGGGGTATCGTCGTCGACACGCTCCTACAGTCGTGGAGCCAGGGGGTGAGCGTGTGGGGCGACGCTGGTATGAACAAGCTCTGGAGTGCTGCCAACGTCAAGGCGTTCGGCGGCGGCGTCTCAGAGGACAAATTTCTGCAATCCCTGTCGACGCTGATTGGCATGGAGTATGTCGATCAGGTACAGACGTCCTCAAGTCGGCAGGGGACCTCGAGGAGCGTGTCTGTAGGGGCAGCTCAGCGTCCGATTGCCCCGGTGTCGGAGCTTATGGCCATGCCCCCCAACCGCGCGTGGGTGGTTGCCTCAGGGGTGCCCGCCGTCTACGTGCGCACCGTGCCCTACTGGGATACCAAGAAACGATAGGAGAAACCCATGGCCGACCAGATCGAGCAACACCTATCCAGGCAAGCAGCGCAACTGATGCGCGCAGCAATCATGATTGCTCGAGCACTAGCTGCCCGTGAGGCGGACGCTCGCCGCGCGGCCGCGCGCGCCTCCCTCGAGCACGCCCGCGCCCTGCGCGTAGTCACCGAACAGCAGCGGCGTCTCGCAGCGCCGATCTATCGTGCGGCCCGCCGCGATGACTGGTGGGATGATCCCAAGATCAGCGCTGCAGAAAGAGCTCGAGCAGTCGGCTTAGCCGAGCGCTTCGCGCACGTCGACGAGGATGCACGGGAAGTAGCGGCGGAAGCACATCGGCGCCTGGAAGCCGAGGCCCGTGCCCGACAGGCTGCCGAGGCACGAGCTCGCGAGGAATCCCGCAACCCACAAGCCTTCCGCGATCACCGCAAGGGTGAGCTCATCGACATGACGCTTATGTCCGTGCCTGCCCTGGCAGCAGCCATGCCGCTGGTCGATGGCGAGAAGCTCGAGCAGTCGGCGGCGGAGATCCTCGAGGAGCTCCGCGTGAATGCTCGAGCAACCAGTACGGGACTCGAGCCCACGCAGCCGGCCGACGTGCCCGTGGCCGCGCCGGAACCTGCGCCTGGCCGTGGGGATGCGTATACGGCGACACAGATGCTCGCCACCGCGCCGGATACACCAGTGTCTGTCCAGGCGCTGGATGCACCTGAGCTGACCGCCAACACCGCCGCGGTGGCGTGGGATAGCACGGAGGCGCGTCACGCCTGGGCACAGCATCTGCTCGACGTCGGCATCGACGCCGAGGGGGTGCGAGCCTTCACGGTCGCATCGCAGGCGCAGCCTGCGCCCGCACAGGACATGCTGGCAACGTCGGTGAGTGTGCCGGCCGGCCGAGTGCCGGCCGCGCACCTCGAGGACGTGCACACACTGCACCGATAGAGCGAACGCATGGGGGTGGGGTAGCCAGTTTGGCTACCCCACCCCCATGTTTGCGTTCGTTATTTGCGCTCATCGACGAGCCCGGGCGGTGGCGGCGTCGTCGGTAGCACACGCCCTGGGTGAGGTGCGGACTCGTCTTTGTGTTCGCCCTTGCGGTGCCTCTCGTCGGGCTGGCACCCCTTGAAAGGGCCGCTCTCGGCCATGAGGCGATCCATGATCGGGTACAGGTACTGCACGGACCAGGTGGCCATCGCAGTGAGCTCGCCCGATGCCCGCAGGCCCTCCCATGAGTGCCACAGGGCAGTGAGATAGAAGACCGCCTCGGTGTGCTTCCACCACTCCGAGCACCAGTTGAGACCTGTTCCGAGGGGCCGATCATAGATCTGCGTCAGGAACTCGTCGACGAACGCATGAACACTCGAGTAGTACAGCTTCGGTTCGTCCCTCGAGGGACCGGTAGGCGCCGCGTCCTCGAGGTCGCTGGGCGGCTCAACGTCAATCGGAGGGACATCCTCGTACGGGTCATCATTCACAGTGATCGCCCTTCAGTTTGATGAATCGTGGATGCGGGTGTCCATCGCATTGGTGTCGTCGTGAACGCCTGAGTTCCGAGATGTGGAGCACTCTTCCCGAGCATCTCAGGGGGAATAGACGAACGGCGACTAGCTACGGAAGAAGAATCTTGAGCTGCTTCAATAGGTTCACCAATGTGTCCGTTCTCCTGACGACCTGCATCAACGGTGGGTTCTGCTCTCTTGGCGGCTTCGATCGCTTGGGCGAGGGTGGGAACTCCCGGCGCATGCATGGCATCGTTGTGGATGTTGTCCAGGTCGTCGGAGAGAACGGTGAGAAATGCCGTGAGACTTTCGCTCCGTATTCCCATCATGCGGGGGAGACGGGAGAAATCGGGGCTGGTGATGATGTTGTCAAGTTCATCGAGTGCATGTCCGTGGAGGCGAGCCCATCCACCACCAGCGGTGCTAGAGGTGCGCAGATCGATCATCGGGGCGCCGTTGAGATCGGAGAGGGTGAGGGTGAGGTCTTCAGTGTCGATGTCGATGACGGGAGCGTGTGCGAGTGCCCACGTAGTGAGGGCTGGGTTGTCCTCGGCTAACTCGGTGATGCGCGCCATGATGTGCGCGTGCGCAGCGTCCTGGCGAATGCGATCTACGTCCTCGCTCTTCCAGGCAACAGCCTGGCGAATATACTCCTGACACGCTGCCTCCCCGACTATGGGGATTGCCTGCTCGTCATCATTTGTCGCGGGATCGTATACGGTTGCTTCGAGGAGACGGCCGGTCTCGCTCGTTATGATGACGGTTGGGCGGTTGAATGTCCAGTAGTCGTAGAAGATCGTGGAATCCTCGTCCTGGACCGGAGTTGAATCAGCGACATTTGGATGCCGCGCTCCCCGTTGTAGACCGAGGCGCGCAAGCTCATTGCGGCCCGCGTCGATTGCGTTCATACGAGTCCCTCCAATGTGCGGTACGGAGGTGCCCGTGTTGGGCACCTCTCACCACTCATCGTGGACACGTGCGCGCACGGCGGCGGACTACCTGGTTGGGCCGGTGTCCTTGTGCTGTGCCCGCTGGGCGGCCTCGGCTGCGAGGCGCTGGGCCTCATCCGTGCTTATTGCAGCGGGCTTGAACGTGCGTGGCTGTCCGCCCAGAACGTCGCGCGGAATACCCGGCTGTGCACCTTGCGGCCGAGAAGAGGTGAGCGGCATGCCGGCCGCGTCTAATACGGCGCGGACACGGTGAAGAGCATCATCAGCCGACGCGTTGGCGAGGGCCTGGGCGTCGCGGACGATCGCGCTGTCCTCCCTGGGTGCCGGCGGCGGGGGAGGAGGCGGTACAGCCTCGCGCTGTGCGGGCGCGGAGGCTCGCTCAAGACGCTCATAGGCAGATGTGAGGGCGTCGACGTCGACGCGCGGGTACGTGTTCATTCGATCAAAAACAGCTTGCGCGTCGCGCTCGATTGCGGCGGCGGTTGCCCCCTGGCCTGCAGCCTCATGAAGATCCGCGATCGCCTGTACGAGGTCGGCAGTCGCGTGCGCGAGGGCGACGGCCGCCATGCGAGGGTTCGTTGCGGCCGCGATCGACAGTGCAAGGTCTGAGGCCATGCGGGCGCCCACATCGACCAGGCGCTTGTCGGCCGGCCGTGTCTTCAGCTGCGCGCACCTGCCCACCTGGACGGCCGCGCGCTCGAGCATGTCCCGTCCGCCCGACGTGCGAGCTGTGATCGCCTGGGCGTGCAGAAGCCCGGCGATGTCAGCGGCGGCGTTCGCGAGTCCCACGTGGTCGGTGGGGGAGAGGCGATCGAGGTGCGCGCGGAAGTGCTCGAGGGCGCGGATGCGGTCCTCCCACAGCGGCCCATCGTAGGGCGCCTTCTTCGGGTAGTGGCCCTTCCAGGCTTCGACGGCCTCGTGGGCGCTTGAGGGAGTGTCTTCCCAGCGTGTGCGCAGCTGTGTGAGGGTGAGGTCGCGGGCGATTCTGCCGCCACCCCACCAACGTGGCTGCTGACCGTCCTCGGTGCGCAGTGCCGCGCTGTAACCGACCACAATGTCGGTGCGCCCGCGCGCAAATCTGGGGTGCAGACGCACCCCGAGGCGGCGCGCTCGACGCACGAAGTCAGCTTCATTCGCTGCGGCAGTTGCTGCTGCGCGCAAACGTTCTTCAAGGACGGCGCGATCTGTGCGCGAGGCGCCCGCGCGCTTCGCGGCGTTTTGTGCGGCTGCGCTGTCGCATCGTGAGCCGCGTGCGTGCTCGCGTGACTCTACAACGAGGAGGCCGTATCGGTGCTCGAGCGTGTTGCAGGCGCGCTGCGCGCGTTTCTGGTCGTACCACGGGCTCCACTTCGTGCCATCCTCGCGCACGATGGTAGCCGCGATGTGGATGTGGTCGCCGCCGTTTTTCGCGCTCCCATGGTGAATGGCAACCCACCGGCATGGCGCTTTTCCGTCTGACCCCGTGAAGCCCATCGTGTCCATGAAGTCCGCGGCGATGCGTCCCCAGACCTCGTCCCCGAGGGCAGCTTCTTCTGGTGACAGGGAGAGCGAGCAGTGCCAGACATGGGTGGCCTCGATCTCGCCATTCCACTCCACCTGCCCGGTGGCCGGGTTGAAGCGGCGTGCCTTGCCTGTGGGGAAGGTGCCTGTCTCGTGCATGTACGCGTCTAGGCGCGTCGCGATCTCACTGGCTTGCGAGATGCTGATCGTCTCCCAGTCGCCCCACTTGCGCACGATATCGCGCGATCCCGCGATCACGTGAGGATTCTCGTGCTCATTGGCGCGCCCCGGCCCCACCAGGTAGCGCATGAGCCCGCCAGTGTCGCCGCCGGTGACGATGTTAGGAATCATCGCCGAACCCCATCGAGGCGAGCGTTAATGTCTTCGATCGTATCGGCCACGCTCGACACGACAGACGCAAAATCCTCGGGCACCTCGTGCACCGTGTTCGCATGGTGTGCGATCTGATTCAGATTCGTCATCGCGCCCTCGAGCTGGCGCCGATAGGCGCGAAGCAGCTCAATTAACTCCTCTGCCTGAGCTGGCCCAGCAACCCCCTCAGTGGCAGTGACCGGGTGAAGGGCTGCCTCCACCATAAAGCGAGACAATGACACGCCACGAAGACGTGCGCCCTCCTCAATGAGAGCGCGCTCCGACGACGTCAATGACACCAGCAACCGAGACCGCTGAACCCCTCGCACTGACCGCCGCGCCCGGCGAGCCGTCCGAGAGTGCGACACTGCTTTACTACTCATCTGATCCGCCTCCCTCATATGGTCTTCAAGCCAGCGCAGCGATCCTTCGGACCACACTTCCAGTGTGCCACGTGACGCCATATGCGTCTCGTCAAAAGCTTAATACCGATATCGGTATTATACAACTTGCTACCGCGAATCTTACTTCGTGGGACACAGCGCAGACCGCGCATGACAACGCAAGGACACAACCTCAACGCTCGCACCCGAAAACTCAGCCCAGCTCCTTCGTTCCGGGCGGACCGCGAATGCGGTTCGTCCGGGCCCTCGACGCTCACGCTCCACGCTCTTTCTAACCGATCTTTGCGCGCTTTCCGCGCCGCTTCGTGGGCTTTGCTTGGCGCATTTGTTCTCCTCGCACAGCGCCAGCGAGCAAACAAGACGCTGGGAGACAACACTGGCCCGACGTGCGCATGTCCTTTTGGTTTGGTTGGGGTGGGGTCGCGCCCCCAACGGAGGGGGCACGACTACCAAGTCGCCCCGCTCATCTGTCCCGCCTGCGGGAGTGCCCTTGCGTCCTCGCAGTGTGTGCGTGCACACCAACACGGATCAAACACCAGGCACCGCACTCGGTGGTGCCACCAACGAAAGGCGCACGCACATGAACCCGGTTGACAAACTGCTCAAGCAAGACGAGCACCGAGAAGCCATGCTCCGCGCACTCGGCAGCGCACACACCGCTCTCGGCGACGCCGTTGCGAACTACCGTCTCGCGTTTAAAACCGCCACGACAATCGGCTGGCCCAAAGCCGACCTCATCAAGGCCGGCTTCCCCGACCCAACTCGTCTGCCCAAAGCATCCACCCGAACCCCCGACGCCGAAGCCTGACGACTCACTCAACCCCTGAAAGGACACATCAATGAACAGCGCTATCCTCTTCCACATCGCGTGCGGCATCCTCATCGCCCTCACCGGATACTCGATCAGCACACTGCCAGCGATGCGCCCCGGCCGTAGCCCGGGATCCGCACCGCGGCGCGGCCTTCCCACCATGATCTACCAGGTCGTCGGGATCGGTATCTTCCTCGCAGTAGCTGCAGCGATCTACGCCGGCGCAACCTACCTCGCCGCCCACAACCCCGACGACAGCGCATACAGGTCACTCACAAGCGTCACCGGCGCCCTACTCGTCATCGTCGGCTGCATACGCATCATGCACACCCGAGGCACACGCCAACTAATCGGAACAAACACCCTCACCCTCATCGTTCTCGGTTTCGCGCTTCTCATCAGCGGCCCTACCCTCCCATAACAACACGGTGGGGTGGCAGCCCACTGGGCTACCACCCCACCACCCAAGTGGATGCACCACTAGGATCCATCACGATGCTTGGCGAGTGCTCGAGTCACCGTCGACCGATGCACCCCCAAGGCGGCCGCAATCTGCTTATGCGTCATTCCCGCCTGAAACATTGCTTTGGCCGCTTCCAGGCGATCCCCAGTCACCCGTGGCCGACGCCCACCAACGCGCCCCTCAGCCCGCGCATGGGCAAGCCCCCTGCGCGTATTCTCGCGAATCGTTGACACCCGTAGTTGGGCCAACACGGCCATGATCCCAATGATCGCTTCACCCATCGGCGTGGACCCGTCGACGTCCAGGAACGGCTCAGTCAATGAGCGGAGCCGCACCCCACGCTTGCCCAGATCTCGGATCACGTCGATCGCGATTCTCTCTGAGCCTGCCAACCGATCTAGTGCGCGGACAACAAGCACATCACCCTCACGCAGATACTCCATACATGCATCCCACGCGGGACGGTGCTCGAGCCGAGAACTCACGCCGTGGTCGACGAACACCCGCTGCGCGCCGGCCGCCCGCAGCTCTGCTTCCTGCGCATCCGTATTCTGTTCGCGCGTCGACACTCGCGCGTACCCGATGGTCGCCACACCAGCCTCCTACAACCTCAATCTGGTTATCGCACGCCCTAACGTGTGTACCCGTCATGCTGCGTCGGCGTATACGGCCGTGCCGACAGCTCATCCGCACGCTGAACGTGCGCGCGACCGGGTGGTACCACCCCCGCCGGAAACGCGGCCAACGTGACGGCACGAGCTCTGCGCGCCTCGACGGGCACGATCGGTCGGTGCTGCTTCTCTGCCTCGGTGAGGGGACGAACTGCGTAGGACAACACCTCTGCCATAGGACCAGCATCATGGCGGTCCTGGTAGTAGAAACGTGCAGCTACCAGCCCGTCGCGTAGCGGGTTGGTCACCCCTGCGAGGATCTGCGCCTGGGACACAGGAGCGAAAGCATCGGCATCCACGTAGTAACCTGCATGATGAGCGAGCTCTGAGAAGAACACGAACTGGCTGCGAGTGTTGCCCTCGCGAAACGAATGAACCTGGTTGAGGGCAGCCCATCGCTGCGCGAGCGCGTCGACGAAATCATCGACGTCCAGGCCGCGCAGGTAGTCGGCATGACGAATTGCGTCGTATTCGCGCTCGGCCGCTCGCCTCAGCTCAGGCCCGGCACGGTAGTACTCATGTGCAACGGAGCGATCAGCCGGATCGTAGTCAGGGAATCCGGACACATCGGGTCCATACTTGATCAACGGACCAAGCATTGGGGTTGTACGCTCAACGCCTGCCCATTCGTAAACGTCCTGGAAAATATGCCGGTGAATGGCCTTCATGTGGTCGTAATCAAACAACCCCAGGATCGGATTATCTCGGAGCTCGATAAGGCGCAAGCTCGCCCAGTGTTCCTCCAACGCTCGCAGCGCGCGTTCCGAATCAACCCCGTATGGCAACTCACCGCCGCCGGTGAACTTGTTGCGCAGTACCTGAGTGCCCGGGATGAAATACTCATCCCAACTCGGATCCTCACTCATGCGGGTACCCGAACTTCTCGTACAGGTACCTTTCTCCCGCACTGCCTGCTTCTTCGACCGTGAGCTCGCCCGTGGCCATCTTCCACTGAAGGTCACGAAGATGAGCGTCAGTAACAACGTGCCCAGCAAGATTGAGCGCAGCGTCAGCGAAAGCGATCGACGCTCGTGCTTCCTCATCGGAACGAATCTGATCGTCAGTCATAACGTTCTCCCTTGATTGATCGGCAACACCGCCGTGAGCCTCCAGTATATACCGAGGTGCATAAACGGTCAACCATCACCGTTTTGCACCATAGGATTTGCACCCGGTTTCTGCACCCGATCTCTGGCGACTTTCGGTTCACGTTAGGGCTGGTGCATGGCGGGTGCGATAACGGCCGTTTACGCACCAGCCACCACACCAAGATTCACGGCCGTCACGAACACCCACACGCACACAAACGCCGCTACTGAGGACACCACGAAAGCGGCGATCGCCGCACCGATATGAAAGCCGACGGACGGATTCATGCGCCTGACGCAGGTGACATACAGGGTATGGATGATGCAGTTCCACCACAGAGTCCCCAGAAACAGGAACGGCATGATCAGTGACTTGTGGTCACCACGGTCGACTGCGCCCCCATAGAGCCGCACAACGGCGACAGTAACGACCGTGAGAAACGCCAGACTTGGCAGGGCCCACAAGCGCCACCACCTCCAACGCCACCGAACGCCCTCCGGCATGTATGCGGCGCCAGATGTGCGCCATGGATTCATCGGGGTGTTCGTACTTGGGTAAACGATCGGTTCGAGGTAGCTCAGATCCTCATGTGAGGGTGGTGACGCTGCAACGGTTGTCCGCTCAGGCGCGTGTGCGCGGCCCCGTTCCTCCTCGAGGGCCATGATCACCGCCCACTCCTCGTCAATCGACAAGGCGCGAGGTGCCACGGGGTCACCGCTCTCCTGCGCGGACCAGGGCGGGCTCGATTTGCGGTGAGATTCGTCGTTGATGCTCATACCGTGATCATTCCCCATCGCGTGCACATTTGCGTCCATCTCACACTGTCCGGCGAGTTGGCCACCACGTCATACCCTGCCAATACGGTGTATCGAGGCGCGTCTCTTCGACGACGCCTCCAACATCGGGTGCATGCACCATGATCGGGTGCCCAGCCGCGTCTGTGCCGGCATAGACGCCGATGTGATCCACATAGCCCCCCGGCGTGTGTGAGAATCCGATCATATCGCCAACGACGAGCTGATCACGGGCGATCGGTGCCGCGTCAGAGTACTTGGTGATCTGATCGGCCGTGCGTACCGATGCCGGGAAAGGGTGACCAAGCTCAGCATAAGACAGCACGATGAGGCCCGAGCAGTCCACGCCAGCGCTTGTTTCCCCGCCCCACACGTAGGGAGTACCCAAGTGGGTACGCGCCTGCGCAAGGAGGGTTCCGTCACCCGAGGGCGCCGAAATGACCGTCTCAACAAAACTGGCCTGCGCCTCACGAATACTCTTTACGTATCCTTGTGTCTCCTTAAACGGTGGAATCCCACCCCAGGACCTCACCGCGCCCGGCCCCGCGTTATATGCAGCGAGAGTCAGGTCGACGCGATCCCCTGAGACGAGGCCGGAGGCAAGCCAGGAGTCAATGTTCTGCGCGAGCTCGCACATGTACAGGCCCTGCGAATAGATCGAATCAGATCCATTGGTGATGTCAGCTCGCCCATCTCCATCCCCATCATGCCCATGGGTGGCCCACGTGGCCGGCATGAATTGAGAGATCCCCCGAGCCCCGGCCGGGCTCGTAATCTCAGGGTCCCACGTGTGCGCGGACTCATGGTCAGCCTGCGCCGCGATCAGCGACGGTGATACAGCGTCGCACGCTTGGCCAGCGCGCCACACCACATCCTGGTACGCCTCGGGCACGCCCGACACGCGTCCACTCCCACCTTGAGCGTTCCCAGCTGGCGTATCCGGCTCACTGAGCATCGCAAGAGGCATGAGAGCCGCGCCAGGAAGCACAAAAAGCGCGACGACAAAGACACCCAGGCCCTTCTTCACAGTTCCCTGCCTCGATGAGCCTGCGCCTCGGCCGCCGGAGCGGGCACATGGACCTGAACGCCTCGAGCAGTCAGGCGCCCTGGCGTAGCGGCATCAACGATCGCGCGAATCCGATCAGGGCGAAAACCCGCGCTCCTCGAGGTGCCATCATCAAGGATCGGCGCCTGCAACAGCCCTTCACTGCGCATCTGCGCAACAAGATCCGGACGCTCGCTTAAGTCAACCACCTCGTAAGTGAGACCAGCGCGATCCAACGCCTGGCGCGTGAGACGACACGACGGGCAATTCGGCGTCGTGTAGATCGTAAGCGTCGGGGTATCCGGGGTAGGGTTCATCATGTTTCCTCCTTCGCCCTCCCCGTAACACCGTGAACGCACGCGCCCCCCTTCCGCGTGGCCACGCCAATGTGGCATACTAAAGGGGAGCCGAACAGCGTCACCTGTCCGACTCCCCGGGTATCCGGGCTGGTCTCAGCGCCCGATGAGAGCGCTGAGCAGGAATGCAATCGCCCAGATCAGCTGCGGCAGTGTCGTTACCACTGCTACAGCGATCTGGGCTTTCTGCTTCCCATCCAGACCCAGCCGCCTCACTCGAGACGACCGACGGCCTTTCGTCATCACCCAGTCACCTCCTCTCGTCGGTGTCAACTCCCCGGCAGGAATACTGCTGGTCCGGGGTCGACGCCGCGGAGGCCCCCCAATTCTCTCACGCACACACATCAACAGCACTAACGCTGCATCCCATTGCTGGCAGTGCTGGAAATACCGGCATTGCTGGCATTCAACTGGGGGTGTTGAATCCACCTGTGTAGGCCACGTCAACTGCCTTTCGGGGGAATTGGAGACTCCCACGTGGCCGCTGTCCCATCAGACCGCATCCAGTGCACGCGGATAGCCCGGTGCCCCTCTGCCGCAATAGACTCTTCGTATATGAAGGAAAGAGAGGCGTGAGAGTCGATACTAGTTGGCATTGATTCAGCCTCGACGTCAAAGGCAACATGTTTCGCGAGGCATTCAATTTCGACACCGTCGACGGTCTCCGCCCCCATGTTCACCAGTCGGTAACGAGCCCCGCTGGACCAGAGCAACTCCCACGGTGGAGCTTGCTGCTGTTTTGCGGCGGCACTTGCTAGCATCTCCAGAGATTGGGCTACCTTCTCGGCTGCTACTCTCTCCTCCTTTGACTTGCGCGCCTGCAACACCGACACCACGGCGCAGGCGGCGGAGACGAGGCCCCCGGCGACACCGAGCCACCCACCAAGATCCATACGGCTCACTCCTCTGTCTTTTCTTGAGTTTCTCGGCTCTTCAGAGTTGAGTGTGGGTGGAGGCATCTAGGCCTCCTGCGATGAGGAGCATTCGGAGTCTGTAGTTGGTGGGGTTGCGGTAGCCTCTGGCGGTGCGTCTGCCTAGTTCGATGATTCCGTTGATGGCTTCTGTGGGGCCGTTGCTTGCTCCGCCTGTGTCGAAGTAGGCCAAGAATGCGTCCTTCCACTTGCGCAGGGTCCGACCCAGACGAGCGATTTCGGGGATGGGACACGTTGGTAGGCGCTCAATGAGGTGTGCGGCCAGGCGTCGGCCTTGGGCGGGTGTGGCTTGGTGGAAGACGTCTCGGACTTGCTGGGCGCAGCGGTAGGCGACTTCAACACTGATATGCGCTTCATCTGCCACGAAGGCCTCACGGAGTCGTTCTTGTTGACGCTTCGTGAGCCGATCACGCGAGGCGCGCAAAAGAAGCCGGATTTGATAGAGGGGATCGCCCTTGCGCCCACGGTGACCGGTCGTGTCTTGCTGGACGCGGCGACGCACCTCATCAAGGGCATCGCCGGCGAGCTTGACGATATGGAAGGCGTCCAGCACGCTGGTTGCGTCTTGGAGTTGGTCATCGATGGCGTTCTTGTATCCCTGGAAGGG